>Ga0180215_1001654_pt1 | contig 24034 bp, 20 predicted proteins | sample eDN3rd37CBELigBY_FD_128871 | JGI IMG/M metagenome (GOLD analysis project Ga0180215, IMG submission 128871) | Enriched backyard soil microbial communities from Emeryville, California, USA - eDNA 3rd pass 37_C BE-Lig BY (version 2) (version 2) | ecosystem: Environmental > Terrestrial > Soil >...
CAAGTATCTAAATGACATGCTCGCATCATTACACAGCCTAATACGATTAGCGGAGCTGTAGCAAATCCATATTCCTCAGCACCGAGTAATGCAGCCATCACAACATCTTTACCTGTCATTAATTTACCGTCAGTCTCCAAAGTTACGCGATCTCTTAAACCATTTAACATAAGCGTTTGATGTGCCTCAGCTAAACCTAGTTCCCAAGGTAATCCTGTATGCTTAATAGAAGTTTTTGGAGATGCCCCAGTACCTCCGTCATAGCCAGATATTACAATTACATCTGCTCCACCCTTCGCTACACCCGCTGCAATTGTTCCTACACCTGCTTTAGCTACCAGTTTTACAGAAATTCGAGCAGCACGATTGGCATTTTTCAAATCGTAAATTAACTCTGCTAAATCTTCAATCGAATAAATATCATGGTGTGGTGGTGGTGAAATTAATCCTACGCCAGGAGTTGAACCGCGTACCTCAGCTACCCAAGGATAAACTTTGTTACCAGGTAGTTGACCACCTTCGCCTGGTTTTGCACCTTGTGCCATCTTGATTTGAAGTTCTTTTGCATTAACTAGATAGTGAGATTTAACGCCAAATCGACCGGAAGCAATTTGCTTAATCGCACTGTTGCGATTGTCACCATTTGAATCAATTTCATAACGGGCAGGATTTTCTCCACCCTCACCTGAATTTGAACGTCCACCTAATCGGTTCATTGCTATAGCAAGTGTTTCATGCGCCTCTTTTGAAATAGAACCAAAGGACATCGCTCCTGTTTTAAAGCGTTTCACGATGGAATCAACAGATTCAACTTCATCTAGCGATATTGGTTTTAAACCCTTTTTAAAGTCAAATAAATTTCTTAAGAAACCAATACGTTCTTGATTGGCCATTTCAGCATACATACGGTAAATCCCAATGTCATTTTTGCGAGTAGCCCATTGAAGTGTGTGAATTGTCTTTGGATTAAACGCATGATGTTCTCCATTTGCTCGCCATTGGAAATCACTACCTGAATCAAGATCGTTACTTGAGTTTAAAGCATCTTCATAGCGTTGTTTTGCCTCTTCACCAATTGTATAAAGACCAATCCCATCAATTTGGGATGCAGTTCCTGTGAAGTATTGAGCAATCACTGCTTCACTAATTCCAACTGCTTCAAATATTTGTGCACCACGATACGATTGAACAGTTGATATTCCCATCTTGGACATTACTTTGACTACACCTTCTGCAACACCTTTACGATATTTTTCTACAGCAATTTGATAGTCCAAGTTTAAATGATCCTTTTCAATCGCTTCAGCAATCGTCGCATAAGCTAAGTATGGGTTAATTGCATCGACTCCAAATCCTATTAAACTAGCAAAGTGATGTACTTCACGTGATTCTCCACTATTGGCAATAATACTCACAAGTGTGCGTTTTCCAGTTCGCACTAAATAGTGATGTAAAGCACTAACAGCAAGTAAGATAGGAATCGTTGGTGTTCCAATATCCTCTAATTCATCGGATAAAACAAGAATGGTTTTACCTGCATTGATTGCTGCATCTGCTTCAGCAAAAACTCTTTCCAGCTCGTTTTCCAAATCTTTAGAAAACTCAAGTGAGATGATGGCACTTTGGAAATGTGTATCTTGAAGATCTAAAACTTTGTTGTATTCACTGTTCGTTAAGATTGGTGTTTCTAAATAGATACGTCTTGCATTTTCTTCAGTTGGATGAAGTAAGTTCCCTTCTGCACCCAATAAGGTTATAGTTGAAGTTACAATATGTTCACGAATTGAATCAATTGGTGGATTTGTAACTTGTGCAAACAATTGTTTAAAGTAATTAAATAAAGATTGTGGACGATCGGATAAGACTGCTAGCGGTGTATCATTTCCCATTGAGCCCAGTGGATCTTTTCCGCTAGAAGCAATCGGAATAATATATTTATGAATATCCTCGAAAGTATAACCGAATATTTTTTGTCTAGTAGTTAATGACTCTAGCTCAAATTGTTCTTCTTTTGAAACTTGAAGTGTAACCTTGTTTTCATCAAGCCATTGATCATAAGGCTCTAAATTAGCCATTTCACTTTTTAGCTCTTCATCAGAAACAATTTTACCTCTTTCTAAGTCAATAAGTAGCATTCGCCCCGGACTTAAACGTTCCTTATATAAAACATTCTCCTCATCAATATCTACTACACCTACTTCAGACGAAAATACGATCATATCATCTTTTGTTACATAGTATCGTGCAGGACGTAAACCATTACGATCTAAGATAGAACCAATTTGTTTACCATCTGTAAAGCATATGGCAGTTGGTCCATCCCATGGTTCCATTAAATTAGCATGAAATTCATAGAATGCTTTCTTTTCTTTTGAGATGTGAGGGTTTTCCGTCCATGGTTCTGGAATTAACATCATTGCAGTATGAGCAGGTGTACGACCAGCTAATACAAAAAATTCAAATGCGTTATCTAACATTGAAGAATCTGATCCTGTTTGATCGATGATTGGCAATACTTTTTGTAAATCCTCACCAAATGCTTCAGAAACAAATCGTTGTTCACGAGCTTTCATCCAGTTTACATTTCCACGAAGTGTGTTAATTTCACCGTTGTGAACAATATAACGATTTGGATGAGCACGTTCCCAACTAGGAAAAGTATTTGTAGAATAGCGAGAGTGGACGATGGCAAATGCAGAAATAAAGCTTTCATCTTGTAAATCAACATAAAATTCGCTTACTTCCTCTGGAGTCAATAGACCTTTAAATACCATTGTTTGACTAGACATGCTTGGGCAATAAAACTTGAAGTTATTTTCAACAGACCAAAATTCTGCTTGTTTGCGAATTAAATATAACTTTCTTTCAAAAGCGAGCGTATCGACAACATCGTTTGCTTGGATAAAAACTTGTCGTACTACTGGTGCAGTTCTTTTTGCTGTTTCACTTAATGCTTCTTTGTTTGTTGGAACTGTACGCCAGCCTATTAATTTTTGACCCTCTTCTTCAATCAATTCATTAATTTTATGTTCAATGGATAGTCTCTCCACTTCATTATCCGTAAAGAATAATTGTCCAACACCATACTCACCTTTTCTTGGCAACTTAAGTTCTGGACAATTTAACTTATAAAATGCATCAGGAATTTGCACCATAAGCCCGGCACCATCACCTGTTTTACCATCGCCGCCACGGCCAGCACGATGATCTAAACGACATAACATTTCTAAACCATTTATCACAATTTCATGAGATGCTTTCCCTTTAATATTTGCATAAAAACCAATCCCACAAGCATCATGCTCAAATGTAGGAGAATACAAGCCTTGTGCGTCTGGTAGTTGATGAAAAGTCATAATCTTTCCCCCCAAATCTTCTGAATTATCGTATTTACATTGTATTGTTTTTAAATTAATATTAACAATATATACTTTACATGAAATCTATCTACTTTTTAGATGAATGAGGTGAAAACATTGGAATTACGCCAGTTGAGATACTTTGTGGAAGTGGCTGAACGTGAACATATTTCAGAAGCTGCGGAACATCTTCATGTTGCCCAGTCAGCAGTAAGTAGACAAATCGCAAACCTTGAAGATGAGTTAGGAACGCCGCTTTTTGAACGAATTGGTCGAAATGTAAAACTTACACCAATAGGTAAAGTTTTTTTAGAACATTGTATTACCGCGTTGAAGGCAATTGATCATGCTGCAAAACAAGTGGAAGAATACCTCGATCCAGCAAAAGGATCGATAAAAATCGGTTTCCCTACAAGCTTAGCAAGTTACGTTTTGCCAACAGTTATTTCAGCCTTTAAGAGAGAATACCCCGAAGTTTCGTTTCACTTGAGACAAGGTTCATATCGATATTTAATTGATGCTGTAAAAAACAGAGAGTTAAATCTTGCATTTTTGGGCCCAGTACCACAAAAAGATGAAGTCATTGATACAATGATTTTATTTAGTGAACGAATTCACGCCTTACTTCCTGCAAATCATCCATTATCTAAAAGAGAAAGCTTAAACCTAACTGATTTAAGAAAAGAGAATTTTGTCTTATTCCCTGAAGGTTATATTTTACATAAAGTCGCATACGATGCATGTAAATCTGCAGGCTTTGTACCTGAGGTGACATCTGAAGGGGAAGATTTAGACGCTTTAAAGGGGCTTGTAGCAGCTGGTATAGGGATTACCCTTTTACCAGATAGTTCAATAAATGATACAATTCCAAGATTTACTATAAAAGTTCCAATTGAGAGCCCTCAAATTACTCGCACAGTTGGGGTTGTTTATCCAGTAAATCGTGAATTGGCCCCGTCGGAACAAGTATTTTTAAATTTTGTTAATAACTTTTTCTCTCGGTTAACACAATTTAGGTAAATAAAAAAACTCTTGGAAGGATCCAAGAGTTTTTTATTTTGGCTAACTATTATTCAGAAACAGGAACTACTGCTCCGCCCCATTCTTCAACGATAAAATCTTGAATTTCTTTTGAGTGAAGAACTTCTACTAATTTTTTAATAGCTGGGTTATCTTTGTCTTCAGAACGTACTGCAATTACGTTAACGTATTTTGATTCTGAACCTTCAATAGCAATTGAATCTTCAATTGGGTTAATTCCTGCATCAATTGCGAAGTTAGAGTTGATTACAACTGCATCGCCTTCGCCTTCTTCATAAAATGTTACTAGCATTTCAGGTGAAGCACTGTTATCGATTACTAAATTTTTAGGATTTTCAACGATATCATCAACCGTTGCAACTGTTTTTTCTACGTCTGGATTTAATTTAATTAAACCTTCAACTTCAAGTAAAGATAAAATACGACCTTGGTCAGTTACAGAGTTTGAAATAATAATTGTTGCTCCATCTGGTAATTCATCTAATGATTTATAATCTTTTGAATAAACACCGATTGGCTCAACGTGGATACCACCAGCATTTACAAAATCATAACCTTTTTGTGCAATTTCATCTTCTAAGTAAGGAATGTGTTGGAAATAGTTTGCATCTAAATCACCAGAATCTAAATCTTGGTTAGGCATTACATAATCTTGGTAAGGTCTGATTTCTAATTCAATACCTTCTTCAGCTAAGATTGGTTGAGCTTTTTCTAAAATTAAATCGTGTAAACCGTTTGAAGCACCTACAACTAATTTCGTTGGTTCTGTAGTTTCTTCAGTTGATGCTTTGTCAGCAGAATTATCTTCTGTTTTAGTTTCTTCAGCTTTACCACAAGCTGCTAATACGATTACCATTAAAGATAAAAGTAAAAATGATAATAATTTTTTCATTTTATGTTTCTCCTTCAATCTGGTTTTGTTTTTATATGTGAATGGCCATTGCCACGAACACCGAACTTACAAACTTATCGTTTATCTGTTTTGGAAGTAATTAAATCTCCAATAAACTGAAGTACAAATACGATGACTAAAATAATAATTGTCGCCATTAATGTAACGTCACCACGGCTACGTTGGAACCCGTCAATGAATGCTAGGTTTCCTAGCCCACCAGCACCAATCGTACCAGCCATTGCTGTATATCCAACAAGTGCAACTGCAGTTACAGTAATACCGGATAATAAAGCTGGAAGAGACTCAGGAAGTAACACCTTCCAAATAATTGTGGATGTTTTTGCTCCCATTGATTTTGCCGCTTCAATAACACCTTTATCAATTTCACGAAGTGCAATCAGGACCATTCGTGCATAAAATGGAGCTGCCCCAATAATTAAAGCTGGTAAAGCTGCGTTTGTCCCACGTATTGTTCCAACTAACAGCTTAGTAAAAGGAATTAATAGGATAATCAACACGATAAAAGGAATGGCACGAAATATATTGACAAATGCTCCGACAAGAAAGTTCGCCACTTTGTTAGCCCAAAGCTGATGTGGACTTGTTAAGAATAATAGAATCCCAATAGCTAAACCTAAGACAAATGTTATTCCAGTTGAGATTAATGTCATGTAGAGTGTTTCATAGGTAGCTGCCCACATTTTTTCCCAATCCACATGCGGAAACAATTGATTAATCATGCTCAATCACCTCCGTTTGAATTTCAATTGATTTAAGGAATGATAATGCCTTTTCAACACTTGATTCCACGCCATCAATTTGAACAAATAAAGTACCATATGGCCCTTTTGCAGTATGTGAAATGCTACCGTGAACAATATTTACTTCCACATCAAATTCCTTGATTAAATGTGAAATAATCGGTTGTTCTGATTTCGTTCCAATGAACGTCAACTTTACAATCTTACCTGTAGGGAAGTTTTGTAAAATCTGAGTAATGGATTGGGTAGCTTCTTTTTTACCGGAAACTTGCATTACAAAGTTCTTCGTTATTGGTGCTTGTGGATTTTGGAAAACTTGAAGAACTTCTCCTTCTTCTACAATTTGTCCAACTTCCATTACAGCAACGCGATGACATATTTTGCGGATCACATGCATTTCGTGAGTAATTAACACAATCGTTAACCCGAGACGTTTATTGATATCAAGTAAAAGATCTAGAATTTGATCTGTTGTTTCTGGGTCAAGGGCACTTGTTGCTTCATCACAAAGTAACACTTCAGGATTATTGGCAAGTGCTCTTGCAATCCCTACACGTTGCTTTTGTCCACCAGATAACTGTGATGGATAAGATTTTTCTCTTCCAGATAATCCAACTAATTCAATTAATTCTTTTACCTTTTTCGCACGGGCTTCCTTTTTCACACCAGCAATCTCTAAAGGAAAAGCAATGTTTTCTTCAACAGTTCTTGACCATAGAAGATTAAAATGTTGGAAAATCATACTGATTTTTTGGCGAGCAGCTCGGAGCTTATTTCCAGATATAGACGAAATCTCTTGTCCGTTAACAACAACTGCTCCTGTAGTTGGTTTCTCTAAGCCATTTAACAGTCGAATCAAAGAACTTTTACCAGCACCACTGTATCCGATAATCCCAAAGATTTCGCCTTGTTGTATGGTAAGATTCACATCTTTTACAGCCGTAATCTCACCATTTTTCGTACTATATAATTTGGATATATTTTTTAACTCAATCATGATAGGAACTCCTTTACTTAGCGTTATACGCATCGTTTCCCGTGATCAATTTTGAAAAATCATTCATAATTTTCCATTAATCCTATGAGATTACTAATATTTAGCAATAATAACTCCCAGTAAAAATTGATTTTTCACGTCATATTGTATGGATGAATATCTATAGTATTTCACTAGAAAATAAATAAAACCCCTCTACACAATAAGTAGAAGGGATTGTTTACACAATTAAAAATCATTTACCTTCTCTTATCTTTCAAAGTAAAAACTTTGAGTGACTTGGCACCTTTTCACTACGTGATGGTTGCCGGGCTTCACAGGGCACTTCCCTCCGCCGCTCTTTATAAGAGTCATTTATTAATTTATTAATAGTTTTATTCTGAATGTTACTTTATCATGGATAAAAACAATCGTCAATCTATTTCTTTAACTTTTCATAAATATTTTGTACAGATTGAAAGGCATAAATCTTCTCTTGCAATACTCCATTACGACTAATAAGTAAACAAGGTACGCTTTCAATTTGTAGTTCCATTGCCAAATCTTCTAGAAAATTAATATTTGCTTTCCCTATCGGTATATCGGGAATGACATTTTCGATGACTTCCATCATTTTGGATGCCACAGCACAAGTACCGCACATCGGTGTATAGAGATAAAAAGCTGTTGCTTCAGATTGTTCCTTCATTTGTTCCCATTGTTTGCGATTCCACTCTTCCAAAATACTCATCCTATACTGTTTTCTTTTTATTGATCATACCAAAAAAACAAAAAAGTGACGAAAAATTCGCTATATACGAATTTTGCGCCACCTTCGCCAATCTATAACTAAAAATCGGGACAGTACCCTAAAAAACTGATTCATTTTATTAAATAATGCTTATGCACTGAAAATCGTGCTTCCTTTAATCTTTGAGCTAGAACTTTACTAGGGGCATTTGCTACTTCCAAATACGCTTTTGGAATTAACAAATGAACAGCCTCAGAATAAATTCTTTTAGTAAGATTTCTCAGCTTTTCACCGGCTTTATCAGCATCAAAGAATGTATAGATTTTGCACTCTTCAAATGGTTCAATTAGTTCGAGCAAAGCTTCCTCACTAATTGTCCCATTTGTGCATACAATTTGTACTTCTTCAGAAATAATTGTTGCTAACTTTAACATATCCGACCTGCCTTCAACAATAATACACTTTTCAACAGTCATATTGTTCACCTCACGAATTGTAAGTACAGCTAAATAGAAAAACAGGTGATGACATAAGGAAATCGTAATATATTATATTAGTATTTTAAAAAAACGCCAGTTCATTCACCCTGGCGTTTTAGCAATTATTCTGCAATTAATTCATCATATTCTTCTGGAGTTAATAGTTGGTCAACTTCTGATAAGTCTTGAACTTCAACCACAATCATCCAAGCATTTTCATATGGTGATTCATTTACTAATTCAGGGCTATCTTCTAGTTCAGAGTTAACTTCCACTACTTTACCTGTAACAGGTGCATATAGTTCAGATACTGTTTTAACAGATTCTACACTACCAAAAGGATTGTTAAGTGATACTTCGTCTCCTACTTGAGGTAATTCAACGAATACAATGTCACCTAATTCGGATTGTGCAAAATGTGTAATACCAATACGTACTTTACCATCTTCTACTTTTACCCACTCATGTTCTTTTGAGTAACGTAAATCTTTTGGTGTGCTCATAAAACCCCTCCAACGATATGTAGTAAATTCACTTTAAGTTTGCCATATTTCTAACCCAAAAACAAGGTCGTAAAACTAGTTATTTCCATACTTGTTCGAATTCAGATTCCTTAAATCCTACTGTCACCTTCTTACCATCCGTTACGATTGGTCGTTTGATTAACATTCCATCTGAAGCTAATAATTCTAATTGATCAGATTCAGACATTGAATCTAATTTGTCTTTTAGTTCTAAGCTTTTATATTTTTGTCCTGATGTGTTAAAAAATTTTTTTAATGGAAATCCACTATTTTTCCACAACGTATCCAGCTGTTCCTTTGATGGGGTTTGTTCCACAATATGAATTAGTTCATAATTTATGCCATTTTCCTCTAACCATTTTTGTGCCTTTTTACATGTTGAACATTTTGGATATTGTATTAATTGAACGGTCATATGTATCTTCCTCCTGTGTATAGAAAAACTCAAAACTTATGTCAGTATACCAAATGAAAAGGTACCCTAGAAATTAAAGGGTACCTACTTTTCATTATATTATACGATATATTTTTCAGCTTCGATTAGTTTTTCTGAAGCTTCACGTTTTTTAGCAATTAGATTATATGGATTGAATCTAGTTAATTTACGTAGAGCTGATAACATGATACGTCCGTTATCCCCATCAGCTGCAGCTAAAATTGTTTCTTTTGCTTCTTTTTCAATTTCAGCAAATGCTTCTTGACAGAAGATTTCTGTATAAAGGATTTTTTGTTTAGATTTTTCTAAACCATCACGTTCGATTGCTTTTGCAGTACGAATTACTACAGATTCCATTGCATAAAGTTGGTTAGCAATATTTGCAATATTAACTAGAACTTCTTGTTCTTGCTCTAATTTAGCACCATACGCTTGCGCAGCAATACCAGCTGCTAATATACCAATTTTCTTTGCATTTTTCACAAGATATTTCTCTTGTGCAAGTGCCTCATCACTAATTTCTTCTGGCATCAACATTAATAATTCTTCTTGTAGATCTTGTGCTACTTTCAAAAGTGGTAATTCACCTTTTAATGCTTTCTTCATGAAAGTTCCCGGTACGATTAAACGGTTAATTTCATTTGTACCTTCGAAGATACGGTTAATACGAGAGTCACGATAAATACGTTCAACTTCATATTCTGACATGAAACCATAACCACCGTGTAATTGAACTGCTTCATCAGCAATGTAATCTAATGTTTCTGAACCAAATACTTTTGCGATTGAACACTCAATTGCATATTCAGATACAGCTGAAGCGACTGCTTTAGAATCTTTTTGTCCTTCTGTGCCTAAACTGCTCATCACTTCATCATAGTAACCAACTGTACGATAGTTTAATGATTCAGACGCATATAAAGTTGCGGCCATTGTAGCAAGCTTTTCTTTTGTTAAGTTAAAGCTTGATAATTTTGTTTTAAATTGTTGGCGTTGGTTTGTATATTGAATTGCTAGATCTAAAGCACGTTTAGAACCACCAACAGTACCAACTCCTAATTTATAACGACCAATATTTAAGATATTGAACGCAATTACATGCCCACGTCCAACTTCTCCAAGTAGATTTTCTACAGGTACTGCAACATCTTCTAAAATTAATGTACGTGTAGATGATGATTTAATACCCATTTTCTTTTCTTCCGCACCTACAGAAACGCCTGGGTATTCACGTTCTACGATAAATGCAGTAAATTTATCGCCATCGATTTTTGCATATACAACAAATACATTTGCAAAGCCTGCGTTTGTAATCCATTGTTTTTCACCATTTAAAATGTAGTGAGTTCCAGCATCATTTAATTTTGCTACTGTTTTTGCACCTAATGCATCAGATCCTGAGCCTGGCTCTGTTAAAGCATAAGCTGCAATCATTTCGCCACTAGCTAATTTTGGTAAGTATTTTTTCTTTTGTTCTTCATTACCGAACAATACGATAGGAAGTGAACCAATACCTACGTGAGCACCGTGAGTTAATGAGAACCCACCTGCAACTGACATTTTTTCACCAATTAAAGCAGATGAAATTTTGTCTAAACCTAAACCTTCATATTCTTCAGGTACATCAGCAGCTAATAAACCAAGTTCTGCTGCCTTCGCCATTAATTCTAAAGAGTGTTCAAATTCATGGTTTTCTAATTTTTCTACTAAAGGAAAAACATCATTTGCAACAAACTCTTCTGTTGTTTTCGCAATCATTTTATGTTCATCTGTGAAATCTTCTGGAGTAAATACGCGATTTACATCAACATCTTCAATTAAGAAACTTCCACCTTTAATAATGTTTGTTGTTTGAACCATAACAAATTTCCTCCCCTTATTTAGAGTGCCAGGAAATCCTGGCACTTTTCGCAATTTACTTATTCTTGAGCAGAATATATAGAAAAGCTAGGTGAATAACTCGGAGGCAACGTGAGCATTCACCGAGACTGATCTAACGAGTTACAAAACTTCAATTACACCAGCAGCACCCATCCCGCCGCCGATACACATTGTTACTACACCATACTTCTTACCTTGTCTTTTCAATTCATGAATTAGTTTTAAAGTTAAGATGGTACCAGTTGCACCTAGTGGATGGCCTAAAGCAATCGCTCCACCATAAACATTCACTTTTTCCATATCAAGTTCTAAATGCCTTACAACTTGAACAGATTGAGAAGCGAAGGCTTCATTTAACTCCCATAAATCGATATCGTCTTTTGTAAGACCAGCAATTTTTAAAGCTTTCGGTACAGCTTCAATCGGACCAATTCCCATCACTTCTGGAGGAACACCGCCAACTGCAAATCCTAAAAACTTCGCAATTGGTTTTAAACCTTGTGCTTCCGCTTCTTCACGATCCATAACTAATACAGCAGCAGCACCATCAGATGTTTGTGATGAGTTACCAGCAGTTACGGATCCTTTTACATGGAATGCAGGTCTTAATTTCGCTAAGCCTTCCATTGAAGTTTCTGCACGTACACCTTCGTCTGTATCAAATATGAAAGTTTTCTTTTGTAATTTGTTGTTGCCATCCACGTAATGTTGAACGACTTCGATCGGTACGATTTCATCTTTGAATTTGCCTTCTTGAATCGCTTTTAATGCTAATTCATGCGAACGTACGGCAAATGCATCTTGATCTTCACGACTTACGTTATAACGATTCGCTACTTCTTCAGCTGTATGCCCCATACTCATATAGTATTGAGGTGCTTCTTCAGCTAATTTTGGGTTTAAGCGAATTGTATTGCCTGTCATTGGAATCATACTCATCGATTCAACGCCACCAGCAATAATTGCCTTAGAGTGGCCTAACATAATACGTTCTGCTGCATATGCGATTGATTGCAAACCAGATGAGCAAAAACGATTTACAGTAATTGCAGGTGTTGTATCTGGTAAACCAGCTAAAGCACCAATATTACGTGCAACGTTCATCCCTTGCTCTGCTTCAGGCATTGCACAACCAATGATTAAATCATCAATTGGTCCTTCATAACCCGCTCTATTCAACGTCTCCTTCACAACAATTGCACCAAAATCATCTGGACGCATCGCTGCAAGGGACCCTTTTTTCGCTTTTCCAATAGGTGTTCGTGCACCTGCTACGATCACGGCTTCGCGCATAGGATTGTATCCCCCTTCACCTTATCTTTGTTAAAAAATTAATGATTGTTTATTTATATAGAGTATTAGTTGCGTAATGGTTTACCTTTTATAAGCATGTGTTGCATTCTTGCTTGAGATTTAGGATCTGCAACAAGCTGTAAAAATGCTTCACGTTCTAAGTTTAGAAGATAATCTTCTGTTACTTCAGTTCCGTATGGCACTAGACCTCCAGCAATTACGTAAGCTAGTTTTTTCGCAATCTTTAAGTCATGATCGCTAATATAACCGGATTGGTACATTCCTTGAGCACCAAGTAATAATGTAGCGTAACCTGGGGCACCCACTACCTTCACCTTCTTAGGAACCGGTGGAACATAGCCAGCTTCATAGATAGATAAAGCAGCTTGTTTTGCGTCGTAAATTAAATGATCCGGATTTACTGAAATCCCATCTGCAAAGCTTAAGAAATTGTTATCTCTTGCTTCTTCACCTGAAGTAGAAACTTTTGCCATTGCAATCGTTTCAAATACTTTTGATGCAATTGCTTGGTAGTCAATCTCAACACCATTTGGTAATCCTTTTAGGAATTTTTCATATAATGCTAGATTTCCTCCACCACCAGGGATTAAACCTACACCTACTTCAACAAGTCCCATATACGTTTCTGCTGAAGCTTGAATGTGAGTAGCTGGTAAACATACTTCTGAACCACCACCAAGTGTCATACCGAAAGGTGCTGCAACTACTGGCTTTTTACTGTACTTGATACGGCGCATTGCTTTTTGGAAGGAACGAATAACAAAATCTAATTCGAAAATGTTATCATCCTGTGCTTCCATTAAGATCATGCCTAGATTTGCACCTACGCAGAAGTTTTTACCTTGGTTACCAATGACAAGTCCTTTATAGTTCGCTTCTACTTCATCAATAGCGAAGTTAATCATTTGAACGATATCAAGACCGATTGCGTTTGATTTTGAATGGAATTCAAGAAGTGCAATTCCATCACCTAAATCTATTAAACTAGCACCAGAATTAGATTTGATTACCCCGTGTTTTTTCTTATAGCGTTTTAAGTCTATTACTTTTTCATTCACAGGAACTTTTTCATATTGTGAACCATTATAGAATGCTACATCGCCATCGATTTCTGAATAGAATGACTCAATACCTTTTGATAGCATTTCTTTTACGAACGCTGGTACTTCGCGACCTTCTTGTTCCATTCGTTCAACAGATTGTGTTACTCCAATTGCATCCCACATTTCAAATGGCCCTTGTGTCCAACCGAAGCCCCATTTTAATGCGTTATCGATTTCTACGATGTTATCAGCAATTACGCCGTTAAGTTCTGCAGAGTAAATTAATGTTGGAGCAAAGATGTTCCATAATAATTCACCAGTACGGTCTTTTGCATAAACTAAAGTTTTCACTTTGTTCGCTAGACCTTTTGCTTGCTTTGCCATTTCAATTGAAGGCGTTTTCAGTTTTTTCACTGGCCCATATTCAAGTGTATTAATATCGATTTCAAGGATGTCTTTACCTTGTTTCACAAAGAATCCTTGACCTGATTTTGCACCTAACCATCCATTGCCAACCATTGTCTTCATTACTTCAGGTACATCGAATACTTGCTGTTCTTCACCTGTTGTTTGATCGTAAACTGTTTTGGCAACGTGTAAGAATGTATCTAAACCAACAACATCTAAAGTTCTAAATGTTGCAGATTTTGGACGACCGATTAATGGACCTGTTACAGAATCTACTTCTCCAACAGTGTATCCGCGCTCAATCATTTCGCGTAAAGTTATTAATAATCCATAAGTACCAATGCGGTTCGCTACAAAGTTTGGTGTGTCTTTACCAACTACAACACCTTTACCTAATACATCTTCCGCAAATGTTTTCACAAATTGAACAACTTCTGGATTTGTATATTCAGTTGGAATTACTTCAAGTAATTTCAAATATCTTGGTGGATTGAAGAAATGTGTTCCTAAGAAATGTTTCTTGAAGTCTTCTGAACGGCCTTCAGCCATTGCGTTTACACTAATTCCTGAAGTATTTGAACTAATGATTGTACCTTCTTTACGTACTGCATCAACTCGCTCAAATAAGTTCTTTTTCACTTCTAGATTTTCCACAACTACTTCAATAATCCAGTCCACATCTTTTAACTTTTCTAAGTCATCATCTAAATTACCAACTGATAATAGATCAAGACTTTTCTTAGAAGTTAATGGTGCTGGTTTTTGTTTTTGAAGTTTTTGAATAGCAGAAAGTGCAAAACGATTTCGAAATGCAGGACTATCTGTAGTTAAGCCCTTCGCTTCTTCTTCTTTTGATAACTCTTTTGGAACGATGTCTAATAATAATGTAGGAATTCCAATATTCGCTAAATGTGCTGCAATACCTGAACCCATTACCCCAGAGCCTAGAACGGCTGCTTTTTGAATTTTGTAAGTCACGAGTACATCCCCTTTCGTCACCCTTTGAATGAATACTCATTCATTTTTTGTGTAAAAAATAAAAGCTGTTGTTTTGAAAGATTCAGGTTCGCTGATCTCTTTCTTAAGCGGTTTCTTGATTTCATATGTAAGCCCGCTCAAAAACACATCTTTTCTCTTCTTAGTGTAGAATATTTTGTCAGTTTAATCAATCTTTTTCTTGGGAATTTTCAAAAAATTAAAATAGATTCATAGAAATTAATTGCTAATACTCTATTTCTCCTTAGGCAAATTTCTTTATGCAATTATGGAATCCGTGTACACTACAGGTAAGGAGCGTGAAGAAAAATGAAAGAGATTACTTCTGTCGAACAATTTAATGAACTAATTAATTCAGATCAACCTATGATTGTTAAATTTTATGCTGGATGGTGCCCTGATTGCACACGCATGAATATGTTTATTGACCCTATTATTGAAGAATATAGTCAATATGCTTGGTACGAAATCAATCGCGATGATTTCCCAGAACTAGCTGAAAAATATCAAGTAATGGGCATTCCAAGCTTATTAATCTATAAAAACGGAGAAAAATTAGCTCACTTACACAGTGCTAATGCTAAATCTCCTGAAGATGTTATTGAATTTTTACAAGCACAATAATTTAAGTAGATGCTATCTTTCCATTCCTTATTACGGAATGGGAAGGTGGCTTTTTTTATTTTGGGGTGATTTTGCGTGAGCTAATAGTGCGTACCAAAATATGTATTGGTTTACAATAAAAGTAATCACAAGAAAGGGGTTATTAACTCATGCCATACGTAAACATTAAAATTACAAATGAAAATGTCACACCTGAAAAGAAAGCGCAGCTTATCGCGGGAGCTACACAATTATTAGTAGATGTTTTAGGGAAAAATCCAGCAACTACTGTTGTAGTCATTGATGAGGTGGATACAGATAATTGGGGTATCGGTGGAGAAACGATCACTGAGAGAAGAAAAGCTGGGAAATAACAGTTCTCTGTTCCCCTTCGCCATGATTTTCACTTCGTTTTGGCACTGAGAGTAGCTCTCTGTTACCTTTCACCACGATTTCCACTTTGTTCGGGCACTGAGAGCTGCTCTCTGTTACCTTTCACCACGATTTCCACTTCGTTCGGGCACTGAGAGCCGCTCTCTGTTCCCTGTCATCAAGATTTTCACTTCATTCGGGCACTGAGAGCTGCTCTCTGTTTCCTTTCACCACGATTTTCACTTTGTTTGGGCACTGAGAGTCGCTCTCTGTTTCCTTTCGCCATGTTTTTCACTTTGTTCGGGCACTGAGAGTCGCTCTCTGTTTCCTTTCACCACGATTTTCACTTTGTTCGGGCACTGAGAGCCGCTCTCTGTTACCTTTCACCACGATTTCCACTTCGTTCGGGCACTGAGAGCCGCTCTCTGTTACCTTTCAGCAAGATTTTCACTTCGTTCGGGCACTGAGAGTCGCTCTCTGTTACCTTTCATCAAGATTTTCACTTCGTTCGGGCACTGAGAGCTGCTCTCTGTTACCTTTCACCAAAAATTCTACTTCGTTCAGGCACTGAGAGCCTCTCTCTGTTACCTTTCGCCAAGATTTCTACTTCGTTCGGGCACTGAAAGTCGCTCTCTGTATCCTTTCGCCACGATTTCCACTTTGTTCGGGCACTGAGAGCTGCTCTCTGTTACCTTTCACCACGATTTTCACTTTGTTCGGGCACTGAGAGTCGCTCTCTGTTACCTTTCAGCAAGATTTTCACTTCGTTCGGGCACTGAGAGCCGCTCTCAGTTTCCTTTCACCAAGAGTCCCACTTTTTACGGGCACTGACAGCTATTTCAAATTAATTTTCTACTTATGATTTAATGAAGTATTTAAGATCCTACCTAGTTCTTCCAATTTTCTAATCTCATAAGTTGGTTGAACATCAATATTATTCTTTTTAGCGTGCGGATTATACCAACACGTATCAATTCCCGCATTGACGCCACCTTGTATATCTGATGTTAATGAATCGCCGATGATTAAAGTCTTTGCTTTGTCAACATGACTTAACTTTTGAAATACATGATCAAAAAACTCTAATTTAGGCTTTTGATAACCAACTTCTTCCGAAACAAAAACATGATGAAAATACGGCGATAGTCCTGAATCTTTAAGACGTTTTTCCTGAGTAGCCACTACACCGTTTGTTACGATATAAAGCTCGAACTTATCACGAAGAGTTTGGATTAATTCCATTGCACCTTCAATTAACTGATGACCATCATTTAAGTAACTTCGGTATTTTCTTTCATACTCAGCTCCATCTACCTTTTTGCCATAATGCTCAAAAAAGATTGCAAACCTTGTATTCACCAATTCTTCTCGGCCAATTTTTCCTTCTTCATGAGCTCTCCAAAGTCCAGTGTTGAACATTTTATAAGTTTCTCTCATATCTTTTGTTAACGGTATTGCTAACTCCATGAATAATTTTTCTAACGCTTGATTTTCCGCTTGTCCAAAATCAAGCAATGTATCATCAAGATCGAATAGTAATGTTTGGTAATGTTTCACTGATGATTCCTCCAGATGAATTTGTGATATAATCAGTTTTCTATTTTAATTTTACCATTCAATTAATAAAAGGTGAGAATGAATAATGGTACAACTAAACGTAACTGGACTATCCCAGTATGACGATTCAATACATTCAAATTTTCAATCCTCTGCTTGCGGACCTACAACTGTATATGTTATTTTACGTTATCTATTGAAAGATCCTTCAACATTAAAAAGCGTAAACGATTTATACAGCATTCTCGGTGGAACAAAAATTGGGCTATTTAAATGGCGATTAGTTAAAAGACTTCAAAAACTTTTAGGAGCAGAGTGGAACGTTTCAGAATGTACTCTCCATGAAGCATTAGAACAACTTGATAAAGGCATACCTGTTGCATTAAAGTTCGATAAATACTTCACTTTTCAATGGAAGACAAAGACGACTTTTAACTATCATTGGGTACCTTTGATTGGTTATGAAATAAAGAACGATGAATTGTATTTACTCGTACATGATAATGGTGGGAAAAACCGAAATAGCCAAATTCGTAAGGTTCGGTATTCCGATAATTTTAAAGTTTTATCTTTTGTAAAAATAGAAGAGACTGATGTTAGGGTTCAATAGAAGGTTGTAAAATATGTAGTAATGTTTTTATGAATGATATACAGATCATTCGTCTATGTTTCAATGGATAAATTGTCCCTTAGCTTTGCCTTTTCTCTCATAAACGAACTTCATCCCGCATATACTTTCTTATGCCATTATTTATTTCTTCATTAAATATAGAGGGTGATGTTCTGAAAGTCGTACTTACATACTTTCAAGACATCACCCTCTTTATGATTTAAGCAAACGAATATAATGATTTTGCGTGTTTTACGATTAATCTTAATCCTCTACGTTCTAATTCTTCAAAACGGTCAGTAGAATAATCAACTAAGTGAAGATCCTCTAAGATAGCATCAATTTCCATATTGCGTTCAATGGTTGCTAGTTGGTGTGAAAGCTTCAGCATTTCGATATTATCTGCTATTTTCGTACGTTGTGCAGGCTTTAATTGATCAAGGTTTGCGATTACCTCATCAATGGTACCGTAATTTTGAATTAACTGTAATGCTGTTTTAGGACCGATGCCCTTCACGCCTGGATAACCATCACTCGTATCCCCCATGAAAGCTTTCACATAAGCAAATTGATGTGGTTCTATTTGGTATTCTTCTTTAAATCGCTCTTCAGTATACACTTCATACTCTGTATATCCTTTTTTCGTAAAAGCAATGGTTGTCGCAGGATTTAATAGTTGTAGCAAATCTCTATCGCCACTAATAATCGTAATATCCGCGTCATCTTTCCACTTTTCCACCATGGAACCAATTGCATCATCGGCTTCCATACCTGCAACTCCAAAGTTCTTCCAACCTATTAATTCGGACACTTCTTTTGCCATATCAAATTGTGGAAGCATTTCCTCCGGAGGTGCTGGACGATTTGCTTTATACCCATCAAATAGTTCATTGCGGAATGTTTGTGCACCCATATCCCAGCATACAGCTAAGTGAGTTGGTTTCATAAGACTTTGTGCAGTTAATACGTGGCGTGCAAACCCTTGTACTCCATTCGTTGGCGTCCCATCTTCTAAACGAATATATTGTCCCATTGCACTAGATGCAAAAAATGAACGGAATAATAATGCCATACCATCCACGACTAATAAATGCGGTTTGTTTGTCATAATAAAATCCTCTCTAACTAGTAGTTCTATTATTATAACAAATTAAGAAAGCTAGCGTGGGTATGTTCTACTGGAAATCTAGTTACAAACTAGTAGCCATCCCAAATGACGATTATTTCTCTCGCCACGCATTCAACTTCGCTAATAATTTATAGACTAGCGATTTTGCAATATATCCTGAAAACACCATTACTTCACTACCACCGAAGTATTGGCTACAACGCATCGAATGTCTGTCATCTACTCCACCAAAATCATAGATTAAATAGCCGAGATTTCGAAACATCTTCATATTTTTCCAACATAATAGAAGATTTGCTTTCGTTGAATCCGCTGCGTTCATAGAAGTGGAAACATATGAGAGCAATGCATTTTGTCCGTCCACAACATAGATTCGATAACTAACAACTTCTTTAGAGGAATTGATGATTTTAGTTAATACCAAAGCTTTTTGATCTCTTAATAGTAGTAGAGATTGAAACTTTGAACGATTCATTTTATCCGCGTTACCCAATATATTTTCATTATAGAATCGTTGAAATTCTCTTATTTGTTCATCTGAAGGATCAATAACTGGTAAAATTTTATACGTTTCATTATTATTCTCGAATAACATTTCCTTTGTATCACTTGATAGATTATTAATAAATACCTTTTCATCTTGCTGCAAAGAAACATGAATGGTACTTTTCCTTTGCAAACGACGACTGGGTTGGAGACGATGTGTATAGCTCGAGAACTTAGCTTTATATCGACGCTTCCCTTTTTCATTTTCAAAATAAATATCATTTGTTGGTATCGTTAAAAAGTTTCTATTAATTTGCAACATATAATCTACCCCTTTATGATGAATTTGCTAAATTACCAATGGTCCCCTTAATACTATCCATGGAAAATATTATTTTAATCTACTATATTTCCCTGGAAATAAAAAATCTCATACTAAATATCCATAAAAGCGGACTTAAAACATCTCAAATCTTCTTATATCAATCTAACCAAAATTAGTGTAAAATATTACCAATACAACCATTAAATTTATCTTTATATATAAAAATATATTCATGATTTTTTCTTTTAGAACAAACTTACTAGTTTTAGCGTCTATTCCTTAGTGAATAAATTACGAATGATTGGTATTCCAATTGTAGTTTTGTAGAATGTTTTGTTTTCTGATCCTTTTTTGAAATTTTCAGTAAAAGAAATAGTATAATTGTTTCATAAACAATATTTTGGAGGGATTTAGCTATGGGTTTATTAAAAGCTGGGATTGGTGCATTATCAGGTGTGCTAGCTGATACATGGAGAGATTATTTCTACTGTGAAGCAATACCTGCTGAAGTATTAATAACTAAAGGTGAAAAGCGTACTGGTAAAAGAAGTTCTAACCGCAAAGGAAGCACTAATATCATTTCAAATGGGTCAATTATCGCTGTGAATGAAGGCCAGTGTATGATAATCGTTGAACAAGGAAAGATTGTGGAATTCTGTTCAGAGCCTGGTGAATTTGTTTACGATACTTCTACGGAGCCAAGCATTTTCTATGGGGATTTAGGCGAAAACATTAAAAGAAGCTTTGAATCTCTTGGTAAACGATTCTCATTTGGTGGTGAACCAGGTAAAGATCAACGTGTTTATTATTTCAATAAGAAAGAAATCCCTGGAAATAAATACGGTACGCCAACACCTATCCCTTTCAGAGTAATCGATCGAAACATTGGATTAGACATCGACATCTCCATTCGCTGTCATGGAGAATATTCATATAAAATTATTGACCCGATTCTTTTCTATACGAACGTTGCAGGAAATGTAGAGGAAGATTATAAACGAACAACAATTGAAGGTCAGTTGCGTTCTGAATTATTAACCGCGTTACAACCTGCATTTGCAAAAATCTCAGCTAGTGGAATTCGTTACAGCGAATTACCTGGTCATACATTAGAACTTGCTAAACTATTAAATGAAGTATTATCTGAAAAATGGGGACAAATCCGAGGAATTGAAATAGTATCCTTTGGTATTAATTCCGTTAAAGCATCTGAAGAAGATGAAGATATGATTAAACAACTTCAAAGAAGTGCTGTATTCCGTAATCCAACGATGGCTGGTGCTACATTAGTAGATGCACAAAGTGAAGCAATGCGAAATGCTGCAAAAAATGAAGGTGGCGCATTTGTTGGATTTGCAGGAATGAATATGGCTCAGCAAGCAGGTGGCTTAAATGCTAGTAACCTATTTGCAATGGGTGCTGAGCAACAAGCAGCACAACAACCTGCTCTACAACCAACTCAAGTTACTCCTTCAGCAAATACTTGGAAATGTACTTGTGGCAAAGAAAACACAGGAAAGTTCTGTGCTGACTGTGGTACGAAAAAACCAGTGAATGATACTTGGACTTGCCAATGTGGGACAGAAAATAATGGTAAATTCTGTATGGAGTGTGGAACTCCAAAACCTTCATCTAAAAAAATCGTTTGTGATAAATGCGGATGGGAGCCAAAAGACCCTTCAGCTCAACCAAAATTCTGTCCAGAATGTGGTGATGTCATTAACGAAAATGATCATCAATAAGGAGGTGCACCCTTCATGTCATATGAACGTCAAGATGAATATTTAAAAGAAGTCGATGAGTACGATGCAAAATGTCCGTCGTGCAGTGCTTCAATACAGTACAACCCAGCGTTAGGGAAATTATTATGTCCCTACTGTGGCTATGAGGAAGAGGTCGTTCAACCTTCTTCACCTGACGAACAATACGCAAAAGAAATAGACTTTCATCAAGCAGAATCCCAAAAAAGCTTTGCATGGGGAGAAGAAAAGAAAGTCGTCATTTGCGATGCTTGTGCTGCCGAAATGGTTTATGATGCACTCGAAGTTGCCAATGTTTGTCCATATTGTGGTTCAAACCATGTAATGGAAGCTGCAGCTGAAAACTCATTAGAACCAAACGGAATCATCCCTTTTGCTGTTACAAAGGAGCAAGCAAACAGCAACTTCAGACAATGGATTAAAAGAAAATGGTTTGCTCCAAATGAAGCCAAACGATCTGCCAAAGCCGATGCATTCTCTGGAGTCTACTTACCATACTGGACATTCGATACCGATACTCATTCAACCTATTCTGCTAGATACGGGAAAAATCGTACTGTAACAGATAAGGACGGGAAAACACGTACTGTAACAGATTGGTACTCAACAAGTGGAACTTATGACAGATATATAGATGATCATCTAGTTCTTGCTTCAAAACGTTACAATGAAAAAATCCTTAAACAAGTAGAACCTTTTGGCACAAACGAATCACTTACTTTTAATAAAGATTTTCTTCATGGATACATCGCAGAACGGTATAGCGTAGGCTTGGAGGAAGGTTGGTTAACAGCTAAGGCAGGGATTCGCAATCGACTACATCAAGAAATTGATAGTCATATTCGACTTAGATATCATGCAGATAAAGTCTCAAATCTTCAAGTATCTGTCGTATATTCTAAAGTGAAATTTAAATATATTATGCTACCTTTATGGCTATCTTCCTTTAAATATAAAGAGAAGATCTATCAATTTATGGTAAACGGTCAGACTGGGAAGGTTGGTGGGCAATCACCGATCTCACCTATTAAAGTTGCTTTCGCAGTGCTACTTGGGCTGATTGCAGTAGCTATATTCATTTACCTAAATAATGAAGGATATATATAGAAAAAAGGCACTTCTATCAAACTAGAAGTGCCTTATATTGTGACCGTATATGAAAATACATCCTCAGTTCGTTTTGCAGCATACACCAGTAATCCATTAGAACCTTTCGTGAACACGATTCCGTGCAGTTGTCCATGTTCATAAATGACCCCGCCATCAATTCCAATTTTCTTATGACATGGTGAAACCCAAACTTGATTTCCTTTATCTTCATTTAAGTTAATGGTAGGTGTATGTCCGAACACTACAATTTCCTTAGCTAGATGTGGTTTAGCATAAAAATCTTCTCGAATCCAATAAAAATTCTCATCCTTTGTTTTCTTGAAATCCTCGACGTGAGTATCGATACCAGCATGAACAAACAAATAACCATCCCATTTATAATAAGATACTAAAGACTTGAGAAAATCAATTTCCGAGGAGTACTCTTTTTTGACTTTAGATGCCAACTCTAAGACATTAACCTCATTAAGTATAATATTTTCTCTCATTTCGGGATAAAAACTATGTATCGTCGCAATGCCACCGACTTTATCGTGAAAATAAAATTCAGAAGTTTTTTCAGTATTTTTGAGCCAATAAAGAAAGATATGTTCATGATTTCCACTTAGCGCAATGGCCCCGTGATTGTGAGTAAGATCTATTACCTTTCGAAGCACTTTCAAACTATCAGGACCCCGGTCGATATAATCCCCAAGAAAAACAAGTTGCTCTTCACCTGGATTCCATTTCGTTAGTATCTTTTCAAGTAATTCATAATTCCCATGAATATCCCCAATTACAAACGCTTTGTCCATTTAACACACATCCCAAATTTGTTAGTATTTCCCCCAAGAAACTATAAATCATTACTCACTTTTAATGTATTCAACTATATTTATTATAATACACCTAGATTGTCAATTGTAGCCAAATTCAACTATCAAAAGTACTTCTTTTCAAGTTTAATCCCTATTATTGATACACTTTTTTCAATTTAATAAATGATTAAAAAAAAGACAGACAACAGTCTGCCTTCCCTACGCCTTATATGCAAAATTATTTACTGCCATTATAAGAACCCATATATAAAAATAAATTACACAAGTCTCACTGCATTAAAAGTCAAAATTATCTGGGTCTGGTCCTACACGGTGATTTTGATTTAATCCATCAATGATTTCCATCTCTTCTTTCGACAAGTCAAAATCAAACACATTAGCATTTTCGACGATTCGATGC
>Ga0180215_1001656_pt1 | contig 24030 bp, 23 predicted proteins | sample eDN3rd37CBELigBY_FD_128871 | JGI IMG/M metagenome (GOLD analysis project Ga0180215, IMG submission 128871) | Enriched backyard soil microbial communities from Emeryville, California, USA - eDNA 3rd pass 37_C BE-Lig BY (version 2) (version 2) | ecosystem: Environmental > Terrestrial > Soil >...
CAGTCCCTCTGCAAGCAGTTCGGCCTGTACGAGCACGCCCTGTTCCAGACCCGGGTCACCGAGATGGAATGGGACGAGGACAGCGCGCGGTGGACGGTGCGCACCGACGGCGGTGACGTGTTCCGGGCTCGCTTCGTCTCCACCCAGAGCGGTCTGTTCAGCCGCCCCCAGCTGCCCGGCATCCCGGGGATCGAGAAGTTCGCCGGCCACAGCTTCCACACCAGCCGGTGGGACTACGACTACACGGGTGGCGACACCACCGGAAACCTGACCGGGCTCCGCGACAAGCGAGTGGCCATCATCGGTACCGGCGCCACCGGCATCCAGGCCATCCCGCATCTCGCCGAGCACGCGAAGTCGCTGGTCGTCTTCCAGCGCACACCCAGCCAGATCGCGCCCCGCGAGAACGCGCCGACCGATGTCGAATGGTTCAAATCCCTGCCCGCGGGCTGGCAGAAGGAGCGTCGCGTCTCCTTCGACAAGTGCGCGATGGACCGCGCCACCGCCGACTGCGACGTCGACGACGGCTGGATCAAGTTCGCGAAGTACCAGCTGCGCAAGATCTACGAGGCCGGCGGTGCGGAGCCGACGCTCGAGCAGTACATGGACGCGATGGAGCGCTCGGACTACGAGTGGAACGAGATGCTCCGCGACCGGGTCGACGCCATCGTCAAGGATCCGGCCAAGGCCGAGAAGCTGAAGACCTACTACCGCACCATGTGCAAGCGGCCGGGCTTCAGCGACGACTTCCTTCCGGTGTTCAACAAGGAATCAGTCGACATCGTCGACACCTCCACCACGCCGATCGACCGGATCACCGAGAAGGGCATCGTCGTCGGCGACCGCGAGTACGAGGTCGACCTCATCATCTACGCGACGGGCTTCCAGCAGGGACGCACCTGGACCGACAAGGCCGGCTACGACGTGCTGGGCCGCGACGGCAACCGGCTGTCGAAGAAGTTCGCCGAGGGCGCCAGCACCTACCACGGCTTCCTCAGCAAGGACTTCCCGAACTTGTTCTTCCTGGGATTCGTTCAGTCGACCCAGGTTTCGAACATCTCGAATCTTATCGACAACCAGGCCCGGCACATGGTCTACATGGTCGGCAAGTGCCTGAAGGAAGACATCCGGGCCATCGAACCGACCGCCGAGGCCGAGGCAGGTTGGAACGCGACCATTGCCGAACACGCGGAGATGCGACGGGAATGGAACCTCTCGTGCACTCCGGGCCACTACAACAACGAGGGCCGTGTCGACGACAAGCGCAGCACCCTTGCGGGCGGTCTGTACGGACCCGGCTACGAATATTTCGAGATGCTCGAGAAGTGGCGCGAGGACGACACCTTCGACGGCATCGCTGCGACCCGCTGAGCCGGCGGCATACCGGCAGGAATTCTCGAGGGCCGCGGGCAGCCGACCTCTCGGCTGCCCGTGCGTCCGGTTCACGAAAGTAGGAGAGAGTAATGACGTTGACTCCGGTGCGACTCGGCTACGCACTGTTCACCATGGTGGATCCGTTGCGCGGCCACGAAGTCGAGTACAACCGCTGGTACGAGCGCGATCACCGCTACTCGGGCTGCATGGTCGGTCCGGGCTGGTTCACCGGCAGCCGTTGGGTCGCCACGAAGGCTCTGAAGGACCTGCGCTTCCCGGAGACCGGACCGGTCGCGACGAAGACCGAGGAGGGTTCGTACCTTGCGATCTACTGGGTACACGAGCCCGATGCGGAAGTTGCAGACGCTTGGGCGCAGAAGCAGGTCGGCGAACTGTACGCCGCCGGCCGCGGCTTCGCCGAGCGTGAGCACGTCCACACCGGCCAGTACCTGCCGGACTCGACCGTCTCTGCGCAGGAGGACGGCGTCCCCCTCGAACTCGCACACGATCACCATTACGGCGGCCTTGTCACCGTGATGATCGAACCAGCAGAGGGCGTCGACCGCGCCGCCGCGATCGACATGATCGACAACGGACCGGCCAAGACCCTGGTCGGCAAGGGTGCCGTCGATCTGATAAGCAGCTGGCGAATGAAGCCCTGGCCCTCCGACCACAACGTGCCGATGAAGATGGGCAACGACGGCGGAACCACCGACCGCATCCTTCAGATGCTGTTTCTCGAAGACGAGCCGACCGCGAGCTGGCAGCACATCGTCGACTACGCCACGGATATCGAGAAGTCGGGTGCGGGCAAGGTCACCTTCGCATCGCCGTTCGTCCCGACCGTGGTCGGTACGGACAAGTACACCGACGAATTGTGGTGAGACCCGTGTTGAGCGGTGAGAAGATCCTGGTGACCGGGGTGACCGGGCAGATCGCGTTCCCGATCGCGAGGACGCTGGCGGCCGAGAACGAGGTGTGGGGACTGGCGCGGTACAGCCGGCCCGACGACCGGCAGCGGGTGACCGACGCGGGAATCATCCCGGTCACCTGCGATCTCGGCAACGGCGACTTCGACGGTGTACCCGAGGATTTCACGTACGTCGTACATCTGGCGGCGAGTCTGGCTCCGGGTTGGGATTACGACGCCGCGATCCGCGCCAACGCAGAAGGCACCGGACTTCTCCTGCAGCACTGCCGGTCCGCCCAAGGCGCACTCGTGATGTCGACCCATTCGGTCTACCGCCCGCAGGACGACCCGATGTACCTGTTCACCGAACAGTCACCGCTGGGCGAGTGCAACAGCACCCACACCCCGACATACTCGATGTCGAAGATCAGCCAGGAGGCCACCGCGCGGTTCGCCGCCCGCGCCTTCGGTGTCCCGGTGACGATCGCTCGGATGAACGCGTCGTACGGCCCCAACGGGGGACTCCCGGCCATGCATGTCGACGCCATCGCCGACGGTCGGCCGATCACCACCCGCTGGGATCCGTGCATGTACAGCCCGATCTACGAGGACGACATCAACACCCAGGTCGGTGCCTTGCTCGAGGCGGCCTCCACACCTGCTCTCATCGTCAACTGGGGAGGCGATGAACCGGTGAGCGTGCAGGAGTGGGCGGCCTACGCCGGTGAGCTGATGGGGGTCGAGCCCGTCGTCGACGTGGCTCCCATCGAGGGAACGCTGCGCGGATCCATCGCGGACACCACGCTGCGTGCCTCCATCACCGGGCCGTGCACGGTGGATTGGCGTGAGGGCATCCGCCGGACGATCGCCGCCCGCCACCCGGACAAGCTCGTCGAGACAGTCCACTCGTGAGCATCCTTTCGTAGAACACCACTGTTTGTAGACACCACAGGGGAGACGACATGCCGACAGTGCACGATGCGCTACCCGCCGAGCGGACCGGTACGCAGGCGAGCCCGCAGTTGCTGGAACGCCGCGCGATGTTCGCCGCGACCGAGATCGACCCCGCGCTGGGAGTGACGGCGGGCGATGCGGAATTCGCGGGTGTGCCGTGCCGGACCGTCCGGGCCGGCGACCGGGCTACCATCCTCTATCTGCACGGCGGCGGATACCGGATGGGCAGCCCGGAGGCATACAACGCCTACGCGGCGAAGATCGCGGCGGGTGCCGAAGCCACTGTCGTCCTGCCGCGGTACCGGCTCGCGCCGGAGAACCCGTTCCCGGCCGGTCTGCGCGACGCCGTCGCGGTCTACGAGGCACTTACGTCCGCGGCGGAGGGACCGCTCGTCCTTGCCGGTGACTCGGCGGGCGCCGGTCTCGGCGCTGCGGTGATCGTCGCCGCCAAGGCGGGCGGTCTGCGCACTCCCGACGGGCTGATGCTGCTGTCGCCGTGGCTCGACCTGCACTGCTCGTCGCCGTTCTACGAGACCGCGCCCGACGTCTTCTTCCCGCTGACGACGGCGGAGTCGGCGCGCGAGGACTACCTGCAGGGTGCCCCTGCAAGCGACCCGCTCGCCTCGCCGTTGTTGGCCGACCACGCGGGCTTCCCTCCCACGCTGATCCAGGTCGGCGGCAGCGAGGCACTGGTCGGTGATGCACTCGGGCTGGCCGCGTCACTCGCGACGTCGAATGTCACCTGCACATTGGAAGTGGTTGCGGATCAAGGTCATACCTGGCCCTTGATCTACCCCGACCACAGCGTCTCCGTCGCTTCGATCGAGTCGTGTGCTCGGTTCGTCCGGTCCATCGAACGGGCTGGTCGAGGCTGATGACTGTGTAGGCAAGGGCACGAACAGATTTGGTCGTTGCCACACTGCTGCACGATGTACGTGAGGCCATGGCCCCGGTGAGATCGGAGCGCCGTGTCGCCGGCAACTGCCGGCCGACGACACGGCGGAGGAACACGTCGATCTACTCGTCGGTTCCGAGAATCAGGGCGCTTGTGGGAACGCCGGTACCTGCAGTTACCAACACATTCTCTACTCCGTCGACCTGGTTCACCGACGTCCCGCGAACCTGCCGAACACCTTCCGCGATGCCGTTCATGCCGTGAATGTAGGCCTCACCCAATTGACCTCCGTGCGTATTGATCGGGAGGCTGCCGCCGAGTTCGATTTCACCGTCACGAACAAAATGCTTGGCATCCCCTCGTTCGCAGAAGCCGAATTCTTCGAGTTGGCACAACACGAACGGTGTGAAGTGGTCGTAGAAGATCGCTGTTTGAATGTCCTTCGGGCCCAACCCGGTATCGGACCACAACTGTCTACCCACGACGCCCATCTCGGGCAGGAACCTGTCCTTGTCGGCTCGGTAGTAGCTCGTCATCGAGTGCTGGTCGTATCCCGACCCCTGTGCGGCGGAACGGATGACAGCCGGCTTGGACACGAGGTCGCGTGCCCGTTCCAGACTGGTGATGACGAAAGCTTGACCACCGTCCGACTCCTGGCAGCAGTCCAGAAGATGCAGCGGTTTGGCTATCCACCGCGAGGATTGGTGATCTTTCAATGTGATGGGCGCTTCATAGAACCATGCGTTCGGGTTCGTCGCTGCATGGCGGCGGTCGGCTACCGCGACGCGTCCGAAGTCCTCGCTGGTCGCGCCGGAGACATGCATGTAACGACGAGCCAGCATCGCAACCCACGACGCGGGGGTGACCAGCCCATGGGGGACGTACCAACCGAAGTGCGCCGACCGGGCGTCCGGTGCCAATCCCTCCACGCTCATAGCTCTACCGAAGCGCTTGCCGGATCGTTCATTGAACGCTCTGTAACACAGAACCGTTTCGGCAGCGCCTGTCGCGACTGCCATCGCAGCATGTAGCACGGTACCTGCAGCGGCCCCGCCGCCGTAGTCGACCAGACTGAAGTAGGACAGTTCCTTGCACCCCAATCCGCGAGCCACCTCGATCGTCGGGTTGGTGTCCATCGAGAAGGTCACCATACCGTCGACTTCGTGCGGTGAAATCCCAGCGTCATCGAGAGCCGCTTTGCATGCTTCGAGGGCAAGTTGCAGCTCGGAACGCCCCGATGCTTTGGAGAATTCGGTAGCTCCGATGCCGGCGATCGCTGTCTTGTCGACGATGCTATGCATGTGCAGTCACTTCGCTACTGTCCAGGGCCAGCACGGCAGTTCCCGACACGTGGACCCCTGAGGCGTTTCGACCCTCTATCGACACGCGAGCCGTTCCGTCCTCTGAGAGCTCGTCTATGTGCCCTGTGAATGTCAGGCAGTCGCCGGGAAAGTTCGGTGCTCCGAGGGTGATATCGAGCTTCTTCAATCGCGCTTCGGGACCCGCCCAGTCGGTGATATACCGGCCCACGAGGCCGTTTGTCGTCAGAATGTTCATGAAGATGTCTTTCGTGCCAGCCGCTAGGGCAGCATCGCGGTCGTGGTGAACAGGCTGGAAGTCTCGTGTGGCAATGGCACCGGCGATCACGAGGTACGTCGTAACGGGAACGTCGGAGGCGGGAAGACGATCACCGGCTCGGTAGCTCTTCACGGGAGTACTCCTATTCGGGTTCGATGGCGGATGGCTACGCGCACGGTGACGCCATCGGCAATGTCAACTCGTCGTCTACCGCATGTGCGGTTACCTCGACTTTCATGCCGATCTCGATGTCGTCTTCCGCGATTCCTTCCAGGTTCATCACCAAACGTGGACCCTCGGTGAACTCGATCAAGGCAACGATGTACCCGTCCTGGAAAGGCGGCACAATGGGATGATGCATTACAACGTAGCTGATCAATTCGCCCTCGCCCGACATCTGTCTGGGCGACCAGTCCAACGAGTGGCAGCTGGGACACATGGGCACTGGCGGGTGGCGCAATTCTTCGCATGAGCTGCACCCTTGAACAGAAACCCTCCCGGCCTTCAGTTCGTCGTAGAAGAACCGATTGTCACCATTGATCGGGGGACGAGGTCGGAGCGCATCAATCATCTTCTCTGCCTTGTTCATTGGTGTACCACAATGTTCGGAAACGCATCGAACCGACAAATTGCTCTGTCTGGTTCGTGTAGGTGGTGAGAGTCGTGACAAAATAGCCGGAACCGAGTTTCGTCGACTTCCGCGGTGACAGATGTTCGACCTTCTCGGCACAGGTCAGCACATCGCCCGGAACCAGGTATCGCGCGTACTCCTGCACGCAGTTCACTGCGACCACGTTTGCGAAACCGCCTTCACGTAACAGGCTGTAGACACGTTCTACACCATTGGAAGGCGACGCATCGGTCTCGCCGGGGTTGGGCATGTTCCACACCTGTAGCGCACTGGGCGGAGCCACGACATCGGGGTGCCCTGCTTTTTCCGCCGCTTTGCGGCTCAGATATACCGGATTCCGGTCTCCGAATGCGTCACACAGATGGTGGATCATGGGTCGGTTCACCGGATCCCGCGCAACCGCGATCCGTGCGTCGCCCGACTTGATGATCAGGAGTATTTCCTTTTCCATACGATCTTGGTCCATCATTTCCGCCTCGACTGCGCATAATCGGATGTGTGCAGAGCTGTGAGAAGGTTGGCTCGACTGTTCTTGTCGAAGTCTGCCGATATTCTGTCCACATCTTTCTGTGTCAGAAGTCGATACTGCAGATCTGCGGACGGCCGGTAGTAGATGACATCGTCCACGTACCACAATTCGTTGCGCAACTGCACTTTGTTGATCTTGCGCGTTGCGGTGACGGGAACATCGGTGACGATTCGGACATATTTAGGAGCCCACTTGGTTCCGAGGTCGGGTTGGTCCTCCAGGAACTGAGCAAATTCCCCCGGGTCGAAGCGTCGGGGATCCGCGACTTGCAGTGTCGCCATGACCTGGTCCCCCGTCCGTTCGTCGGGAGCTGGATACACTGCTGCAAGAACAACCTGAGGGTGGCGTGAAAGGATGCGCTCTATCGGCGCAGCCGAAAAGTTCTCGCTGTCGACCCGCAACTTTTCCCCGGCCCTGCCCGCGAAATAGAAGTAGCCGTCCTCGTCGCAGTATCCGAGGTCGCCGGTCAGGAAAATATCTCCTCGGATACGTTCGTCGGCAGCCGAGGGGTTCTTGTAATAGCCCTCGAATTGTCGGGCGCCCGTCAGGTTCGCCATCTCGCCGACGGCCTCGTCTGCATTCAGGAGGCGACCGTTCCGATCGAATCTGGCGCGGGCGCATTCTTCGAGCGTTTCCGGATCGAGGATTGCTGCCCTCATGTCGTCTCGGGGACGTCCTAAGGCATCTTCGGGCGTGTCCGCTGTTCTGATGATCGCGAGACCGCCTTCGCTGGCTCCGTAGCTTTCCGTGGGAACTATTCCGAAGCGACGTTCGAACTCCTCACGGTCGACTTTCGACGCTTCGGTGCCGAATGCGAATTTGAGGAAGGTTTGCTTCTCCTCGGGACGTTCGGGTTGGGACAGGACATACGCAAGAGCGCGGCCGACATAATTGAAGTACGTCGCCTTGAACTTCAGAAGATCGTCGACGAAGCGCGAAGCCGAGAATTTTCGGGCCAGCGCAAATGTTCCGCCGGTGTACAGAGGATTCGACCAACACGCCATGAGTGCGTTGCCGTGAAAGAGTGGCATGGCGTTGTAGGAGACGTCCTCGCGCCCGAGGTTCATGTGCGCACGCGATGCGATTCGCGCAAATCGACCCGTCGAGCAAATTACTGCCTTCGGATTTCCCGTGGATCCGGAAGTGAAGAGTAGCAACAACTGTGTCTGTGGGTCATGTGCTGCAGGAGCATCCGGTATTCCGTGGTCTCGATACGAGTCGAGTCGACTGCTGTACTCCGACGAATCGATCAGGATGATCTTGTCCGGGCGGAGCCCGAGTTCGAGACCCTCCAGGCGTCTTACGAGAACGCTGTCGGTGATGATCATCTCGCAATCGGTGTAGCGGATGTCCGCGGCCAGTTCCTCACCGTTTCGAGTCAGATTGATGCCGACCGCCGTCCCGCCCGCGAAGGCAGCACCGCCTATTGCGAACAGGTAGTCGGGAACGTTCTCGAGCATGATGCCGATATGAAAGGGCCGGTCAGGGTCATGGAGGTTCTGGAACAAATGCGCTCGTCGGCTCGATTCGGCGACGAACTCTCGCCACGACCACTGCGAGTCCTCGAAAAGAAGGGCGGAATGGTCATCCGCCGCTCGCCTCCGTAGCAAGTCCGCCGTGGTCAACGGTGCATCGTGATTCAACAGAACTCCTTTCGTGGCTACCATTCTGGGATCGGTCATCTTCAGATCCCTGCGGTGAGGACGGCACTGAGCTCGTCGAGCAGAGCGGGCGCCGGCCCTGCGACAATGTCGAGTTCTCGAACCCAAAGAAAGAATCGATGGATGTGGTTGTCGACGTCGGCGCCCATACCGCCGTGAAGGTGCTGGGTCGCGTGCACTACACGGACACCACCTTCACGTGCCCACCATGCCGCCACCAGAGCGGCTGTCGCTGCGTCTTCACCCTGGTCGAGTTGCCAGGCTGCGTCCAACATCGTCAACCGGATGGCTTCGGTGTCGATATAGGCGTCGGCCACCCGCATTGCCACCCCTTGATTGGTCGACAAAGGCCGGCCGAACTGTTCCCTGGTAGATGTGTACTCCGCGGTGCGCTTCACTGCCTCTTCGCACAGACCCAACTGGAGCGCCGCGATCCCGGTCAGCAGCCGGGTGCGTATCCACCGTGCCGGGTCTCCGGAGTGTGATCGGCGGCCGACGAGATTGCGATCTTCGACGTGAACAGAGTTGAAGTCTATGGAGGCGTGGATGTTACGGCTCATGCCTTCGAAGCGGTCGATCTCGAGTCCGTCGCACTCGAGGGACAACAGAAATGTTCGAGTGCATTGTGAGTCGTCAGCGAGAACGAGGACGTGTGTGCACGATCCCGCCATGTAGACCTGAGGTAGGCTCCCGTTCAGAACCCAGCCATCGTCATGCCTTTCGGCACGTACGCTGCCCCAGGGATCGGACAAGGCCACTGCGATGCGGGCACTACCGTCCCGGATCGACGGCAGGACCGGGACGTCTACATCACCGAATTCCGCTAGGGCAGACGCGGCGGTGGACGTGGACACGAGGGGGACTCGGCTGAGATGTCTGCCCTGTTGTTCCAGCACAATCGCCAGTCCTACCGTGCCCAGGCCACCGCCGCCGATCTCGGCGGGCAGGGCGACATCCAGCAGCCCCGTGTCGATCAAACGAGTCCATAGTTCGCTGTCGAACGCCTGGCCGGCGCGTTCGAGTTCTGCAACCCGCTTGTCGGTGCTGTGCTTCGCGAACACCGAAACTGCGAGCTCATGAACGATCTGTTGTTGCTCGTCGAACGAGAAGTCCATGCTGCGCCCGGTCATCGAGTCCTCCGTGCCATGCCAAGTCGGTTCCATGCAACGATTTCTCGTTGAATCTCTGCTACGCCTCCGCCGAATGTGTTGATCTGTGAAGAGAGATTCAATAGAGCGAGTCGTCCGGAGTCGCTCCGCCATGGTTGCTCCGTGATGCGCATCGCGGTCGAGCCACGCACTTCGAGTAGCATGCGATAGACGTCGACTGCGGTTTCGGTGGCAAACACTTTGGCGGCGGATGCGTCTCCGGGAAGTGCAGATCGATCTCCGGTCGCGTCCACGAGTTGCCAGTTCAGCAATTGCATGGCCCGTACTCGGGCATACGCTTCCGCAAGCTTGGTTGCGACCCAGGGGAGTTCGATCACCGCGCGTTCGTCCGGCGACTTTGCGCATCGGGCCCATTCAATGGTGTCCTCGAGCATCCCTTCGCACGTGCCGCTGAGTGCTGCGAGACCGATGCGCTCGTGATTCAGTTGGGTAGTGATCATTTCCCAGCCGCGGTTCTCCTGGCCCACGACGTTCGTGACCGGAACCCGTACATTGTCGTAATAGGTCGCGGTCGTCGTCCCTCCGCCGACCGTGTGTATCGGCGTTGCCGAGAACCCGTTCGAACTGGTCGGTACGAGGATCAACGAAATGCCCTTGTGTTTGGGCGCTTCCGGGTCGGTGCGGGCTGCAAGCCAGATCCAGTCGGCGCCGTCGGCTCCGGACGTGAACACCTTGTTCCCATTGATGACGTACTCGTCACCGTCGCGAACTGCGCGTGTGCGCAACGATGCCAGGTCGGTGCCGGCGGCCGGTTCCGTGTAACCGATAGCAAATATCAGTTCTCCGCGAAGAATTCGGGGAAGAAAGTACTCTTTCTGGTCCTCCGAACCCTTGGCCATGAGTGTCGGGGCTACCGTGGTGAGCGTGACCATCGGTAGCGGTGCTCCGGCGCGATATGCCTCGTCGAAGAGGACATATTGCGCGTCCGGCCCTTTGCCCTGACCGCCGAAGCCCGTCGGCCATCCGATACCGAGCCAGCCGTCGCTGCCCATCTGCCGCAATACCCGGCTGCGGGTCGGGCCACCGGCCGCGCCTTCCGTCCGGAGTTCGGCACGGACCTCGTCTGTGAGTAGGAGATCGAAGTACCGGCGAAGCTCCTGGCGCAGCTTGTCGGTCTTCTCCGACATTCGTAGATACACCCGCTGCCTCCTTCCTGTCGTGAGCCCGGCCCCCACGCTGCGGCGGTGGGGTGATCGCGGTGTGTGCCCAGGCTAACGACTATTCGATGCACATACAAGACTTGTAGATGCAACAGTTGCAGAGAGTCACTATGGGGAGCGCATGCAGTAGAATGGCACGCAAGAGGCGTGGGAGTCGACGTGTTGAGGAGATACGAGAATGCCTGTTCCGCCGAACTCCGAGGAGCTCGTGCCCGATCGGATCACCACGCCGGTATGGGGCGACTTGCAGTCCGAGAGTGAACCCGCGGTTATCGGAGACCGCTTGATCGACGTGACCCGCCGTTTTCTGCATACGAAGCGGCGGGAGTGGAACCAGACAAAGTTGTACACGGTGGATGGTCAGGGACTCGGCGTCGCACAGATCGACGCTCTGGAAGTGGTGGCTCAACACGGCGAGATGCACATGAATCAGCTTGCCGCGAAGCTGAGACTCGACCCCTCGACAGTCACACGCGCAATCAACCCTCTGGTTGAGATGCAGCTCCTCAAGCGCTATACCGATCCCGCCAACCGCAGGTACGTCGTCCTTCGATGTACCCCGAGCGGAGAGGCGGCCGTCGGGCGCTTCGTCGAGGAGCGCCGGCGTGTGATGCGAGAAACGCTGGACCCGATGGACCCTGCTCGCCGCCTATTGCTCGTCGAGCTTTTCGAGGAGTACACGGCTCTTCTCGAGCAAAGTCAGGCGAAGAGAGAAGATGCGGCCGGCTGATCGATTGCGAATTGTCCTGTCGTGCCAGTGCCGGCAGTACTCATGGGGTAGATGCGGTCGGCTCGCAGAGTCAGTCGGGCGGCCGCAACGGTCTGCGTGCTCATGAGGTGGAGGGCGAACTACCCGGGGTTGCAGGCATCTTCTCGACGAGAAGGCCGCGCTCGGGTAGTCGTGTGTCACTACCCGAGCGCGGCCCGCTCGGCAAAGGGCGCGTGATCAACCATCGAGGTAGGCAGGAGACCGGGCGTCCTTGCGTCACCTACGAAAGCAGAATCATTCTCTGCAGCGGTACATCTCGAATGTCAGGCCCGGATTGCCCCATCGTCCGTCAGATCCCGAGGGAATGTTCGAGATCAGTCGCGGATGAACGCCTTGTCGAACAACATGATGTGGTCGATCGACGGATTCATTCGAAAGACGTTCGGGGACCACGCAACGTAGGTATTGCTGGCTCCCCATGCGAGGAACGGTTGTTCCTCGTTCACATACGTCTGGATGTCGTTGATTGCCTGCTTCTTCGTCTCGGCATCTGGAGCGGACAGTAGCGCAGCGAGGAGGCTGTCGGCCTTCGGGTCTGCAAGACCCACAAGGTTGTTCGCCTTGCTGTGCATCGCATTGAACATGCGGATCTCGGGGTCGATGTCGGAGGCATTGTATGCGCCGTGCGCAAGGTCGAAGTCACGGTCGACGTAGACACGCCGGATCATGTCCGGTGCGCTGTTGGTGTACTCGATCGAGGTGTCGAATCCGACCGAATTGAGTTGTGCCTGTATAGCCAATGCGAGCTTCTGGGCATCGGGGTCGTTGATGCTGACGTAGGTGACTTTGCCGTCGAATCCATCCTTCTTCGCCTGGTCGACCAGTTGCTCGGCCCTGGCGGCTTCGGGCGTGACGCCGGTTTCCGCGCCGTGCCATTGCGACCACGGCTGGAACAGGTCGGTACCGGGCATGCCTTGTCCGTCCCGGGCTCGCTGGTTGAGGACTGTGGGGTCGAGGGCATAGGCCATCGCCTGACGTACCCGTCGATCCGCGCCGGGACGCCCTGGTGCTTGGTTGATCTGTCCGATCATCGCTTGGCTGTGAGCCTCGATGAATCCGGGAAACTCTTCCTTCGCGGCATTGACGGTGGCGGCGTTCCGGAGGTAGATCGCCTGTACGCCACCGGTCCTCAGTGTCTCGATTTTTGCCTGCTCACCGGCAACGGCGACAAACTTCAGACCGTCGAGATTGGGTTCCCCACCCCAGTAGTCGGGCCGGGCTTTCAATTCGAGTTCTTGCTGGGGTAGTAGTTTGACAACGCTGAAGGGTCCGGCGCCGATAGGCGTGAAGGTGTCACCCTGCTGTGCGGAAGGCGCCACGATCATGCCGTGCCCGTAGCAAAGGATGGCGGGAAAGTTGGACCATGCTCTGTTCAGCTTGAACTCGACGTTGCTGGAGTCCTTCGCGGTGACGCTCTGGACGATCTCGGTGAACAGCTGTGAGTAGAGTCCTCGATTGTCGTTGTATCGCTCGATGCTGGCAACCACCGCGTCGGCATCGAAAGGTGTACCGTCGCTGAACCGTACGTCGGGCCGCAACGTCAAGGTCCATGTCGACCGATCTGCGCTCTCTTCGAGAGACTGCGCGATCTGAGGCACGAACGTTTGCGAATCCGCGTCGTATCGCATGAGCACGTCGTAAACGGCTGCCATTTCGGTGCCCCCGGTGGGGCCCGCTCCCTGAGTCTTCGCTGGGTCCAGGTTGGTGACAGGGGAGTACGAGGCGAAGCTCAGCGTTCCACCCTTGGTGGGTGTCCCCGGATCGCCTTGGTCGCCCACGACTCCACGCGGCACCGAGGTGGAGTCCGCTTGTCCGCTCTGGTCGTCTTCGCCCGCGGTCGTGTTGGCGCAACCCGCCAGGACGACGGCGGTCACCGCCATGGTCGACAGGAGCCTGCCGAACCTCGAGTATTTGATCGTCACTGATTGCCTCCATGCTCTTGGAACACTGCTCGTCGGTGCGAAAGGTGGTACGCCCAGCTAGGAGAAGCCGCCTGCGTGCGGACCGGACCGTCGTCACCGGGTTGGTGCGTGTGTTGCGTTACCCGGCTGTCGAGGGCAATACTTCGCGCGCAGAGAAAGATTGAGCTGACGGGTAGTGGCGCGCGTGGCCTGACCGCGTCAGTGGTCTCTACTTCTGCCGCTCTGCCGGCCTCGGCGCACCACTTTCGATGTGGCGACGGTAACAATCGAGGCTTGGCTGTGCAATAGTTGTAGGGGCCATGAGTGAACATCGCCTCGGTGACAGCGACCACAGCTGCAACTTCCGGAGTTGCTCGGCCGGGAAGAACTTCGCTCCGTACGAACGGGAACGCACGGCATTACGCCGGGTACAGCCGGGCTCGTTCGGCTCGGAAAACCTGATCACCTGCGATTCCGTGTGGTGGGCACAAAGTCATGCCAACACAGAAATTGGGACCCCATGAATACAGTGAGGAGGGGATAACGCGATGGTGAGAACAGTGATCGACAAGTTGATCGAATTGGTCGTGGTGCTCTGCATCGTCAGCCTCGGCACGTTCGCTCTTGTATCGTTCATCCCCGGCGATCCGTCGGTCGCGATACTCGGTGAGGGCTATGCGCCCGAGGACTATGCGCGGGTGCGCGCCGAGATGGGCCTCGATGATCCCTTCTTGACTCGGTACTGGCACTGGTTGTCGGGTGCGCTTCAGGGCGATCTCGGAACTTCCATAGTTCCCCCACAGGGGCCGGTCATCGACAGCATCGGTGAGGCAATGCCCGTCAGTCTCCAACTGGCATTGATGGGCCTGGTCATCGCGATCGTCGTCGCGGTGCCGTTGGCTGTGTACTCCGCTCGTCACCAGGGCAACTGGATCGATCGCGCGATCGGGGCCGGCACATTCGGTGTGCTGTCGATCCCGAGTTTTCTGTCCGGTCTCCTGCTGATCATGCTGGCCGTGAATCACCTGGGATGGTTCCCCCGGTCCCAGTGGGTCCGCATCTCGGAGGGGTTGGGGCAGAACCTGTACCACGCCATCCTTCCGGCGATCGCCATCAGCCTGCTGGAGATGGCGATGTTCACCCGAATTCTTCGCAGCGACCTGGTCATGACGCTCGGGGAAAAGTTCATCCTCGTCGCCAAGGCGAAGGGTATGTCCAACACTCGGCTACTCTTCAGCGACGCGTTGCGCCCGTCGTCGTTCTCGCTGATCACGATGCTCGGCGTCGTCCTCGGTTCGATGATCGGCAGCACCGTTATCGTCGAGACGCTGTTCTCGTTGCCCGGGATGGGTTCGCTCATCGTCCGCGCGGCGCAGCAGGGTGATATGCCGATGGTGCAGGGTGCGGTGCTGGTTATCGCCGTCATCTACGTCGTGGCCAACGGCGTCATCGATATCGCCTACGGATACCTCGACCCAAGGAGCCGGCGAGCCCATGTCTGAGACCGCAACCGACGAAATCGAGATGCCGGCCACCACAGGCCGCGTGCTCGACGCCGCGAACGTAGAGAAACTGGCGGACGCGTCCGATCTCGCGGAACGCCGCAACCTGTACCGGATCGGAGCGTTTCTGACCGTGGTGGGCGTCGTCGCCACCGGAATCGGTCTGGCGCCTCTACTGATCATCGGTGTCCGGACCGTACTCTTCGTGGTCGGACTGGTCGCGCTGTACATGGGGATGCGCCGGCTCGGGCTGGCCCGGTTCGGCGCGGACTTCGACCTGACCTTCGTCCTGGCCTGTGTATGGTTGGCGGCTCTCATCGCAGCGGCGCTGTTCGCCCCACTGCTACCGCTGGCCGAGCACGAGGACACTACCAAGACCCTCGCCGCCGAGAGCTATGCCGAACCGAACTTGTTCTCGTCCAACCCATTAGGAACCAACAATTTTGGTCTCGACTTGCTCGCGCGTTCCGTCTACGGTGCCCGGTCGTCGCTCATCGTTGCTGTGGCAGCCGTGCTGATCGGTATGGTCATCGGCGGAGCAATCGGCATCGTCGCAGGCTACTTAGGGGGCAATGTCGACCGCATCATCGGCGTCATGACGAACTCGCTGCTCGCGGTACCAGCTCTGATCCTGCTGATCGCGCTCGCATCGGTGCTCGAACCGAATCTGCGAAACATTGCGCTAGCTCTCGCCATACTGGCAATTCCCAGTATGGTCCGTATCGCCAGAGCGAACACCCTTGTGTACTCTCAACGCGAATTCGTGCTTGCCGCAAGGTCTATGGGAGCGACCAAGCTGCGAGTGATGCTCCGTGAGATAGCGCCCAATGTTGCACTGCCGCTGGCCTCGCTCGGCATGGTGATGATCTCGGTAATGATCGTTGCCGAAGCATCGCTGAGCTTCCTCGGGCTCGGCATTCAACCACCGTCCCCGACGTGGGGCAACATGATCTCCGAAGGGCAGGGGAACGTCTTCGAGCAGTATCCGTACGTCGTGCTGGTACCCGGCTTCTTCCTTTTCTTGACCGTGTTCTCGTTCAATATGGTCGGCGAGAAAGCTCAGAGGAAGACCGGGGGCGCTCGGGAGGTGAAATTGTGAGCAGTAACGAACAGATCCTGACGGTGGACAAGGTGTCCACCAGGTTTCGCACCAAGCGCGGGCAACTCCGGGCGGTCGAGCAAGTCTCCTTGCAGCTCGACGCCGGGGAGACGCTCGGCCTCGTCGGTGAATCCGGATCGGGTAAATCCGTTCTGGGACAGACGATCATGGGTTTGGTATCGAGTGGTGGCGGTACGACCGTCACAGGTGAGGTACGCTTCATGGGCCGGGACATGCAGGCTTTGACCCGTAAGGAGCAGCAGCAGCTGTGGGGCAAGGACATCGCGATGGTGTTCCAAGACCCGATGTCGGCACTCAATCCCTTCAAGCGGATCGGTACCCATATCACCGAGTCCCTTCGCACGCACCTCGGCCTGGGCAAGATCCAGGCGAACGAACGCGCGATAGAACTGCTGCGCAAGGTGCGCATTCCCGAACCTGCGCGGCGCATCGACCAGTACCCGCACGAGTTGTCAGGCGGTATGCGCCAGCGCGTGGTCATTGCGATGGCACTCGCGTGTGACCCGAAGCTGACCATTGCAGACGAACCGACGACCGCGCTGGACGTCACCGTCCAGAAGCAGATCCTCGAGCTGCTCGATTCGCTGCGCACCGAACTGGGGATGGCCACTATCCTGGTCAGCCACGACCTCGGAGTTGTTGCCGGACAGACGGACCGGGTTGCGGTGATGTACGCGGGACGGATCGTCGAGATGGCACCCACCCGAGAGCTGTTCGCCGGCCCGCGACATCCTTACACCGAGGCCCTGCTGGCGGCAGTGCCTCGCCTCGACCAGGAACCGCACACCCGCCTCGAGCCCACCGACGGCGGCCTGCCGGACATGACCGAGCCACCCACGGGATGTGCCTTCGCGTCCCGGTGCAAGTACGTGCAGCAGTCTTGCCGGGAGGTGGCGCCGGTCCTGACCGCCACTCCGGATACCGTCGGGGCCCGCCACCCGCATGAAGTGGCCTGCCATTTCCCTCTGGGCGGTGTGGCTGTGAGCGACCTCGGAGCGCCGGGAGCCGCCGACACCAACGATCTCGAGCTCGAAGTGGAGACCATCTGATGGCCGGTAGTGGTGTTGCGCACCTACGCAAGAACGAGAACCCTGTGCTCGCAGTCGAGAACATGGTGGTGGAGTTCCCTGTCGGGCGGGGACAGACGGTACATGCCGTCTCGAATATCAGCTTCGACCTGCTCCAAGGCGAAACGCTCGGTATCGTCGGTGAATCGGGCTGCGGCAAGTCCACTGCCGGGCGCGCCGTTCTGCAGTTGCCGGCTCCGAAGTCCGGCAGGGTGGAGATCGACGGAATCGAGCTGACCACGCTGAGCGCGTCGGCGCTGCGTAAGATTCGAGCGCAAATGCAGATGATCATGCAGGATCCGATCTCGTCGCTCAATCCGCGCCGCAAGGTCAAGCATCTCGTCACGGAGGGCGCCCGCATGTGGGGCCAGCGCAACAACGAGTGGCTCTATCGATCGGGTCGGAACCTGCTGCAATCGGTCGGGCTCGATCCGGACATGGTGTGGGAACGGCTTCCGAGCGAGCTCTCGGGCGGTCAGTGTCAGCGGGTGTGCATCGCGCGCGCCATGATGCTCAGGCCGAAGGTTCTCATCTGCGATGAGCCCGTGTCCAGCCTGGACGTCTCGGTGCAGGCCCAGATCCTCAACCTCCTCGAGCAGGCCAAGGCTGAGTTCGAGCTTACGATGATCTTCATCGCCCACAACATGGCGGTGGTGAAGAACATCAGCGACCGAGTCATGGTCATGTATCTCGGCAAGGTGTGCGAGATCGCGCCGAGCCGAGAGATGGAACGCCTGGCGTTGCATCCGTATACGCAGTTGCTGCTGGCGTCGATCCCCGATCCTGACATTCTGCTCAGCGAATCCGAGGCGGTACCTCTCATCGAGGGAGACCTTCCGTCTCCCCTCGATCCACCATCCGGTTGCCGATTCCGCACGCGGTGCCCACTGGTGACCGACCGTTGCACGGCGGAGGAACCGTTGCTGCGCGAAATAGCGGAAGGTCACTACGTGGCGTGTCACAATATTTGACACACATCATGCGCGGCGCACACGACGTGCCTATCGGAGGAAGTGCGCGTACTCCCCACACCGCTCCGCCTTCAGGGTCGTGTTGAGCACCAGCCGGGTCTGGAGGCGGATGTAGTCGTCGAGGGTGTAGATGGACCCGAAATGCCAGTGCTTGAGCGCCCACCCGTGGGCGAGCAACAGGATGTCGAACACCATCAGGTCGACGTCGATGGGCTCCATGATTCCGGCGGCGATACCGTCATCGAGGGCGGAGCGCAGCGGCGCCGACGTCTCGACCTCCAGTTCCTTGATCCGGGCGCGACCGTCGGCGTCGAGCGTGCGGCTCTCCCGGTAGGTGAGGACGGTGGCGTCGAGGTTCTCGTCGACGATCTCGATGTAGCGGCGGATGCCGGCGGCGAGCCGTTCGACCGGGTCGTCGCCGGCGGCCTCCATCGCAGGTTCGATCTGGTCGCGGAAGGTGTCGAGGATCGAGACGATGGTGGCGAGGAGAATCTCCTCCTTGCCGCCGAAGTACTTGTAGATCAACGCGACGCTGACACCGGCCTCGTCGGCCAGTGCTTGCATCGACATCTGGTGGAAACCGGTGCTCTGCATGTCCTGCACGGCGGCGGCGAGAACCTGCTTGCGGCGGGAACTGGTACGAACTGCCCGCACGGCCTCTTCCACGGGAAGTGCATCGTGGTCGGTGGTCGTAGGGGCTCCTCGTCGCTTTTCGGTCCGATTCACAGTACCGAGTGCTCAGCGATGTGAATCGTGCAGCTGGGACGGTCGTCAGATCCTGAGATCCTTCGCGACGATCGTCTTTATGATCTCGGTGGTTCCGCCGTAGATCGTCTGGATGCGGGCGTCGACGAAAGCACGTGCGACGCCGTATTCGCGCATGTAGCCGTAGCCGCCGTGCAGTTGCAGGCACCGATCGGCGACACGCACCTGCAGTTCGGTGGCCCACCACTTCAGGCGCGCGGCGCGGGCGGCAGTGAGCTGCCCGGCCACGTGCTCGGCGATGCAGTCGTCGAGATAGGTGCGGGCGATATCGAGCTCGGTGGCCAGCTCGGCGAGCACGAACTGAGTGTTCTGGAAGCTCGACACAGGCTTCCCGAAAGCCTTCCGCTACGCGGACGTAGTCGAGGGTTGGCGCGAGGACGCCCTCAGCCGCTGCGACCGCACCGATGGACAGCGACAACCGTTCCTGCGGGAGGTTGTGCACCAGCTGGTAGAAACCGCGGCCTTCGTCGCCGAGCCGGTTCGCGACCGGCACCCGCATGTCGGTGAACGTCAGCTCGCTGGTGTCCTGGGCGTGCAGACCGATCTTCTCGAGATTGCGTCCGCGGGAGAAGCCCGGGGTGTCGGCCTCGACGACCAGCAGCGTCAGTCCCTTGTGCGGGTCGTCGGAGGTGCGGGTCGCGACGACGAACAGGTCGCCGTTCTGGCCGTTGGAGATGAACGTCTTGGCTCCGTTGACGACATAGTGGTCGCCGTCGCGCACCGCGGAGGTGCGGATGCCGGTGAGGTCGCTACCGGTGCCGGGTTTGGTCATCGAGATACCCAGCACGGTCTCGCCGCTGACGACGCCGGGCGGCCAGCGTGCCTTCTGTTCGTCGTCGGTCAGTTCGGTCAGGTAGGGCAGCACCACGTCGTTCTGCAGCGAGAACGCGATGCTGGCCGCGGCGTTGCCGGCGCGGTTGACCTCCTCGATGAGGATGGCGTTGTACCGGAAGTCGTCGACGCCGGGTCCGCCGTACTTCTCGTCGACGGAGAAGGCGAGCAGTCCGAGCTTGTCGGCTTCGGTGAACAACGACCGGTCGAGGCAGCTCTTGACTGGCATCCAAGATGACCCTTACCGTAATCGTGACGCCTTCTTGAATGGCGTCCAAGAAATGTGGTGGTGGAGCGGGGAGGGTGCAAGTCATGGAGATCGGTGGATCTGCCGATCGGCGCGAGGTAGCAGCGGTGCAGCGACGCGAGGTCTCGTTCCCCTCCGGCCAGGATGAGTGCGCGGCATGGCTGTACACCGCACCCGACCCGGACGGTCCGCGCCCGATGGTGATCATGGGGCACGGGCTCGGAGCGGTGCGGGAGATGCGCCTGGATGCCTACGCGGAACGATTCGCCGCTGCGGGATGGTCGGTGCTGGTGTTCGACTACCGTCACCTCGGCGCCAGCGGCGGAGAGCCGCGTCAGATCCTCGACATCGGCCGGCAACGCGCCGACTGGCATGCCGCTCTGGCCTTCGTGCGCACACTCCCGGAGGTCGATGTCAACCGGATAGCCTTGTGGGGCAGTTCGTTCGGCGGAGGTCATGTCCTTCGAGTCTCCTCCGAGGACACTCGCATCGCGGCGGTCGTGGCGCAGTGTCCCTTCACCGATGGTCCGGCCTCGTTGCGCGCGCGGATACGGACCGGCCCGCTGAGCGTGGTGGCACTGACAGTGGCGGGCATTCTCGACACGGTCGGGTCGTGGTTCGGTGCGAAGCCGATCCTGTTGCCGATGGCGGGGACGTCCTGGATGCCCGCGTTCGTGGCCTCACCCGACGCCCTCGCCGGCGCTTCTGCACTCCTGCCCGCGGGAACCCGGCTCTCGCGGCGCACCAGCGCGGTGTTGAAACGGCTTCCGTTGGTGCGGGCTCAGCTTTCGAAGAACATCGAGCCGACGGAGATCGACGGTGGGGAAGAACCCGAGACCGGGGTCGGCCGCGACAGCATCTGGGGTGTACTGCGCGGTCCGAACGGCGAATTCGAGGCTGCCAACGCCCTCGCTGCCCGGCTGGCACTGCGTCTTCCGCTCGATCGACCCGGTCGCGCGCTGGCTCGTTTCAGCACTCCGACGTTGCTGTGTGTCTGCGACAACGACGCGGCCGCGCCCGCGAAGACCACTAAGCGTCATGCACAGGGCCTGGCGCACGTGCAGGTTCAGAGCTACGTGTGCGACCACTTCGACATCTATGTCGGTGAACACTTCGAACGCGCCGTGCGTGACCAACTCTCTTTCCTTGAAAGGCAATTCGACCACACCGCACAGTAGGTCGCTCCGAGTTCGTGGACGAAGACCGGGCGCTCAACCGGTGGCTGCGGCACGACTGCGAGCGCTGCTGAGCAACGTCTCGATCACCGCGCGCCGCTGAGCCTGATCCGTCGGGTGCATCAGCAAGCCCTCGACCACGAAAACGCCGATCGCTACCAGCGGATCGACTTCGTCTGCGGGCACACCGAGCTCGATCAGCTCTGCCCGGAACAACCCTTCGGCCAGCGTGTGGAACTGCTCGTGCCATTGCTGAACTGACGCGGACTTCTCGGCGCGTGTGTGCACTGTGCTCACCAACCGCCCCAGCTGTTCCAATTCTTCGACCAACCACAAGAGTCGATCGGCCAGCCCCGAGCCCAGCATCTTGCTGTAGGAGGCCATCGAGTCGGCCAGAACCGCATCCAGGACCGCGATCAATATCGAATCCTTGTCCTGGAAGTACCAGTACAGCGTGTTCGACACGACTCCGGCGTCACGGGCGATCCGCGTCATCGATGCCGCGTCGTATCCTTCCTCGACGAACAACCGTCGGGCGGCTACCACGATCTCGGCGCGTTTCTCTTCCCGATCCTGCGGACGTCTGTTGCGAGGCATCTCCAGTCCTGACCTAGTTCCCGCCCCGATGCTATCTTGGCCGGCCCCCAAGAGCGGGTTCCGGCCGACCGCTTCGGAACGAGGTCCGTAGCCGTCTCGAACAGATGATGCGGCAGGCGAGTTCGAGCAGCCCCTCGCTACAGATCGGTTCGTACTTCGGGTCACTCGACTTCGGCGAGTCCGTACTCGGGTCGCCCGGCCGGCCGGTACACGGTGATGAGGATGCCGGAGGAGGTGGTGCGCGATTCGACGAGGTCGAATTTCGTGTCGCGACCTCCGACGGGGAACAGCCGCCGGCCCTGACCGAGGACGACGGGGAAGGTGAGGAGCCGGTACTCGTCGACCAGATCGTGGGCGTAGAGGGTGTGGACGAGCCGGCTGCTGCCGTGCACCTGCAGCTCGCGTCCGGGCTGTTTCTTCAGCTCGGCCACGGCGGCCGCCACGTCACCGTCGAGGACGGTGGTGTTCTGCCACTTCGGGTCGGTGAGTGTCGTGGAGGCGACGTACTTCGGGAGGGTATCGAGTGCGCGGGCGACCGCATCGTCGGGATCGGTGGAGTTCGGCCACGACGCAGCGAAGATCGCGTAGGTGTTCCGCCCCAGCAGGAATGCATCGACCTTCGAGAACACCTCGTCGACGAACGTGCCGGTGTCCTCATCGAACAGCGGCACCACCCAGCCGCCGCGGTCGAAGTCGTCGCTGCGGTCCTCGTCGGGGCCGCCCGGTCCCTGGGTCACACCGTCGGCCGATACGAAGGTCGTCGACGAATACCGACCCGGGAAGCACGGAGAACTCATCGCTTGCATCCCTCGGGCACGGAAGGTATCTCTGGACGGAGCGTCGCGTATCGATGACGGACTGCGTCAGGCATGGAGGCGCGGGACCACAAGGAGTTCTCCTCGAGTATCGAGTTCAATCACACCATCGTCGCGGCCGACGACAAGCAGCATTCGGCCTACTTCCTCACCACCCTGTTCGGGCTGCCCGACCCGGTGCCCGCCGGGCACTTCCTCGCCGTCGAACTCGCCAACGGCGCCACCCTCGATTTCGCCGAACCGCCACCGGGCGTGGAGTATCCGCCGCAGCACTACGCATTCCTGGTGTCGAAAAGGATTCGACGAGATCTACGCCCGGATCCCCGAGCAGAAGATCGAACACTGGGCCGATCCCCGGCAGTCGGCGCACGGCATCAACAGAAACGCCGGGGTCGAGGAACCTGGTTCCTCGACCCCGCCGGTCACTTCGTGGAGATGATCACGCGTCCCTACGGTTGGCGCTCCTGAACCTTTTCTGCCGCGGCGCGTCGCCGTGCCAGCACCGTGCAGGTACCGGCGATCGTCGCGGTCAGCGCGCCGGTCGCGAGCAGCTGTGTGCGAGCAGCCGTGTCGAACAGTGCGAGCACCGCGATGCCGGCGAGCAGACCGAGCGTCGCGTACGACAGGTACGGGAAGCCCCACATCTTCAGCGGCAGCGCATCCTCGGTGCCGTTGCGGCGTGCGCGACGACGGAGCACGAGGTGCGAGACCGCGACGAACGTCCACAGCACCAGGATCGTGGAGCCGACGGCGTTGAGGAGCAGCGGCAGCACCCGGTCGGGGTAGAGAAAGTTCAGCCCGACAGTGACGAAGCCGAACGCCACCGAGGCGAGCACCGCATTGCGGGGAACGCCGTTGGACGACAGTCGCCCGAAGACGGGGTGCGCCGATCCTCGGTGCGACAGCGAGAAGATCATCCGGGAAGCGCTGAACAGCATCGCGTTGAGCGAGGAGAGCAGCGCGACCACGACGATCACGGTCATCACCGCGGCGGCACCCGGGACGGCCCCGGCCTGCAGCACCGCGACGAACGGACCGGTCGCGAGGTCCTCGGAGGTCCACGGCAGGATCGTCACCATCACGAGCACCGACCCGATGTAGAACACGAGGATGCGCCACACCAGGGTGCGCACCGCGCGGCCCACGTTGCGACGGGGATCGGCGGTCTCCGCGGCGGCGATCGCGATGATCTCGGTGCCACCGAACGCGAACACCACGATGAGCAGGCCGGCGGCGATACCGGCGATGCCGGTGGGGGCGAACCCGCCGTGCGCCGTGAGGTTCGCGAAGCCGGTCGTCTCGAAGGTGGGCATCCACCCGGCGATCATCGCGACACCGATCACCAGGAACCCGAGGATCGCGGCGATCTTGATTGCGGCGAACCAGAATTCGACCTCGCCGAAGCGGCG
>Ga0180215_1001657_pt1 | contig 24003 bp, 19 predicted proteins | sample eDN3rd37CBELigBY_FD_128871 | JGI IMG/M metagenome (GOLD analysis project Ga0180215, IMG submission 128871) | Enriched backyard soil microbial communities from Emeryville, California, USA - eDNA 3rd pass 37_C BE-Lig BY (version 2) (version 2) | ecosystem: Environmental > Terrestrial > Soil >...
ACGTTCTTCTTCTTTCTCTGATAGATCCTTAGTCAACGGATTTGAATAGTCAGTTTTACCACCTACAGAAAGAGTTCCTTTACGCATATCGCGTCGTAGTAAAAAGTAGGCTACAACTGTCGTTACAATCCCCATCACAAAAACTAAAGGGATACTTGCTTTCACAACTTCCATCACCTCAAGACCTGCAGCGTCTGCTGTAAGTTTTGGGGCAGCTTGAATGATAAAATCACTTGACAAGGCAATACCGTGACCGAACAAGTTCATTGCCATTGCCACACCCAAAGCAGGCAAACCTACTCTCATTGCTACCGGTAAAAGTACCGCACCGATAAGGGCTACAGCAGGGGATGGCCAGAAAAACCATGATATCACCATCATGACAATACCAATTGTCCAATAAGCAAGAGCAGGGGAACGGATAAGTTTTGCAAAAGGAGCAATCATGATGTCATTGATTCCAGTTACTGTTAATGCCTTACTCATCGAAACAATAATTGAAATGACAAGAATGGTTGAGAGTAACTCGGTTATTGCATAAATAAAGCTATTAAAGACACCACTCACGGAAGCACTTATTGATCCAGTAGCTGTAATGGCAAGTAGAAAGATACCGAGTATACAAATAAGTGATGTGTCCCTCCTCATCACCATAAAACCAATGATTAAGAGGATAAACGAAACATATATCCAATGCAGGGCTGTTAATTCCACTAACATTGTGAAACCCCCATTCCTAATTCCAAATTCAACCAGAGGTAACTACACGTTTACCTATGTTTGTATTACAGAATATGTCACTGGGGATTAGGTGTGAGAAGTGCACACAAATTTTAATCATCTGATATAGAGTGATAAGTTTTTGTATAAACAGGTCCAGAAAAGATTGTTTGGTTTAGGCCCGCTTTCGTTTTTTGAATGAATTGGTCAAGTTGTTCAAAGCTATTGGAGTGGGTCCAATCTAAATAAAATGATTCCTTTTCCCAAAAGCTTACCACTACAAAAGTATCACTTTTTATTGGCTTTAGTGCGCGAAAGGCAATAAATCCTCGAGAGTTTTGAAACACAGAACTCATTTGGGTGATGTTGTATTCAAATAACGGTTTGCCTTCCTCTGTTACAGGGATATATGTGAATGCAGAAAATTTTGCACTCTCAATTTCTCCTATGGCAGTGAGGACTTCATATTTACGTGGTGCTGCAAAAACAGACTTCTTTGTTGTCTCATGAAGCAGAATCGCTGTTTCATTATTATAAAACGCAGTCATGTTTTCATTTCTGTGCTTTTCCTGGAGTTTTATCAAAAAATCTATTGTACCGAACGCCATATAAAAGTTCATGTAACTCCTCCTTTATTAATGTCTAGCTTCATGCACAATCGGCTCTCTGGTCTAAGTCTATCGCTCTGAAGGTAAAGAGCACCTTCTGTCACCGCTCGTCTTATGCTTGTCACCTAATGCAGCGTGTCTTGCGCTTTTCTTTTAGGGCATACATAGTGAGAAACTTTTACAGTTATACTAAAAGATAACATAACCAACTCAGATTGAATTAATTATATCTAGCTGCAGCACCTAGCCCCATGAAGTTACAAGCTAATCCATCAAGAAGGATAAAATGTATCCTTCTATCCGGCTTTTCTTATGCTTGTCGGGGTTGACTGAGTCGCTTCCGCTTCTAATTATTCCAAGGAGGTCACAGTATGAAAAGAAAATTATTCCTCTCATTGTTTGTTATTATAGGTTCGTTTGTCCTTGGATTGTGTGGGTATTTGCTTATCTTATATGCAGGTGACTATGTCATTGATGACAAAAAACTTGTTATGAACTCAGCAACAAAACTTGTTGATGAAGATGGACAGTTTATTACAAAATTATATTATGAGAATCGGGATATTGTACGGATTAAGGAAATTCCGGAATATGTACAGCAGGCATTTGTTGCAGTAGAAGATACACGGTTTTATCAACATCATGGTATTGATCTTCAAGCAATTGCTAGAGCAATATATAAAGATATTATTGCCGGTGGAAAGGTAGAAGGTGGAAGTACCATTACGCAACAGCTCGCCAAGAATGTTTTCCTTACGAATGAAAAAACATTCTTGCGAAAAACGAAAGAATTGATAATAGCTATTAATTTAGAAGAAGAGTACAGCAAACAAGAGCTTTTAGAAATGTATTTAAATCAAATTTATTTTGGTCACGGTGCATACGGAATTCAATCTGCATCAAAATTTTATTTTAACAAAAATGTAAGTGAATTATCGGTTGAAGAAGGTGCACTACTTGCAGCCATACCGAAAGCACCATCAACTTATTCACCAATCCTAAATCCTGAAAAAAGTAAACAAAGACGGGACTTGGTCATTAATTTAATGGAGAAGAGAGGTTTTTTACAGCCAGAGGAAGCTGTTAGAGTTCAGGGAAAGACTCTTTCTCTAAATGTCCATGAAGTAGAGAGGGATCCCGCATTATTAACCTATATCGATATGGTATTTGATGAAGCGAAGACTCGCTATCAATTATCAAATGAGGAATTGCTTAGAGGTGGCTATACAATTACTGTTCCTCTTCACCTGGAGATTCAAAAAACAGCTTTCGAGCTATTTAAGGATCAAAAGAATTTTCCGGGTGTTGATGAAAATGTAGAAGGTGCATTTGTACTGTTAGATAATGATACAGGTGGTGTTTTAGCTAGCATTGGCGGTAGACGCTATGTAAGTCGAGGCATTAATCGCGTTGTAATTAAACGACAGCCAGGATCAACGATTAAACCATTGGCAGTTTACGGCCCGGCATTGGAAGAAGATGAATTTGAACCCTATTCCATGTTAGTTGATAAAAAATTATCCTATGGTGAATATGAACCAAGCAATTATTCAGGTATTTATAAAGGTGAAATATCTATGTATGATGCTTTAGTCGAGTCATCAAATGCTCCAGCGGTTTGGATGCTTGATAGAGTTGGTATTGATACAGCTAAAAAATATTTAACAAAAGCAGGTATCACAATTCCAGATCAAGGCTTATCAATCGCTTTAGGTGGACTTAAAGAAGGCATTTCTCCTATTGCAATGGCAAAAGCCTATCGCGCATTTGCCCGTGGAGGAAAAGTGATTGAACCACATGTCATTAGCAAAATAGTAAACCGTGAAGGAAAAGTGATTGGAGAGGCATCGACACATGAGACGGAAGCTTTTTCAAAACAAACGGCTTGGTATATGACAAGAATGCTTGAAGGCGTTGTGGATAATGGTACTGCAAGGGTGGGAACTTATCAGGGTGCACTTGCAGGGAAAACTGGGACAACCAATTTACCTGGTGTAGAGAATGGAATCAAGGATGCTTGGTTTGTCGGATTCACACCATCAGTAGTAGGGGCAATTTGGATGGGTTATGATTCTACAGATGCCACGCATTATTTAAAAGGTGGAAGTGGCTCACCGACGAGACTCTTTAAAAAAATACTTGATCAATCTGAACTAAAGAAAGTAACTGCCTTTTCTGCTCCAAAGGACGTAGAGGAACTTGAGCCACCAATACGGCTCACAGAAATTGATGATGTTAAAGCTGACTTGACCTTTAAACCTCTTGGATTATTTACGGTTTCCCTAAAATGGAAACCGTCAGAAGATGAACGTGTTGAATATCGAATTTATGAGGAGAACACAAAGTCTGTTAAATATGTCGGTTCTGTTAGAGGGAGTGGGGACTTTGAGATTGAAAATGTAAATATATTTTCGATACCATCTTATTTTGTAGTACCTTTTAACTCCCAGACGAAAGAGGAGGGAACAAAATCTCAAGCTGTTAAGCCTACCTTTTTCTCTAGTAAATAAAACATGTTTAAGGGTGGTGTTCATTTCACCACCCTTTAGCCGTTAATGTTCGTCAAATTTTTGACATTTGCCCCGGTTTTGTATACAAGGATAGTAGAAACAATTATAGTGATAAAGTGAGGATATGTTCTATTTAATATATAATACTTACCTATGCTATTATAGAGACTATTGTTTGAAGATATTGAAAGGAAGGTAAATACATATGCAAAAGGGTTTTAATGATACATTGTTAAGAGCGGCTAGGGGTGAAAAAACTGAACATGTGCCTGTTTGGTATATGCGCCAAGCGGGAAGATCCCAGCCGGAGTACCGAAAAATTAAAGAAAAATACGGACTGTTTGAAATTACACATCAGCCTGAGTTATGTGCATATGTGACAAGACTTCCAGTTGAGCAATATGATGTGGACGCAGCAATTCTATATAAAGACATTATGTCTCCACTCCCAGCTCTCGGGATAGATGTTGAAATCAAAGCAGGAGTTGGACCTGTTATCAGTAACCCAATCCGTTCAGTTAAGGACGTTGAAAAGCTTGGTGAAATTCATCCTGAAGCAGATGTTCCATATGTTCTTGATACAATTAAACTATTAACGACTGAACAGCTCTCCGTTCCATTGATTGGGTTTGCAGGAGCGCCATTTACATTAGCAAGCTATATGATTGAAGGTGGACCTTCAAAAAACTATAATAAAACGAAGGCTTTCATGTATGCCCAACCTGAAGCATGGTTTGCCTTAATGGATAAACTAGCTGAAATGACGATTACCTATGTGAAGTCACAAATAGCTGCAGGTGCAAAAGCTGTACAAATTTTTGACTCTTGGGTAGGTGCATTAAATGTGGCAGACTACCGTCATTTCATTAAACCAGTCATGCATCGTATCTTTTCTGCACTTCGTGAAGAGAATGTACCACTTATCATGTTCGGAGTTGGAGCAAGCCATTTAGCATTAGAATGGCATGATTTACCACTAGATGTTGTTGGACTCGATTGGCGCTTGCCAATCATGAATGCAAGAGAACTTGGAATTACAAAAGCAGTTCAAGGAAATCTTGATCCAGCCATTTTACTGGCTCCTTGGGAAGTCATCGAAGAAAAAGCAAAAGAAATTCTAGACCAGGGAATGCAACAACCGGGTTATATTTTCAACCTTGGACATGGCGTTTTCCCAGATGTTAAACCAGAGACACTAAAGCGTCTAACTACATTTATCCATGAATATTCGAAAGAAAAACTAATCTAGCTTCTGAGGTGTTTTAAATGACAAGAAAGAAAATGGGACTACTCGTAATGGCATACGGTACTCCATATAAAGAAGAAGATATTGAACGTTATTATACGCATATACGTCATGGACGTAAGCCTTCACCAGAAAGCTTAGAGGACCTACGTAGTCGTTATGAAGCAATTGGCGGAATCTCACCACTTGCTAAAATCACAACAGAACAAGGTGAAAGACTTGAAGAGCATTTAAATCAAATACAAGATGAAATTGAGTTTAAATTTTATCAAGGTTTAAAGCATATCGAGCCATTCATTGAAGATGCAGTAGCTCAGATGAATGAGGATGGAATTGAGGAAGCTGTGAGTCTAGTTCTCGCACCTCATTTTTCAACTTTTAGTGTAAAAGCTTATAATGGACGTGCGAAAGAAGAGGCAGAAAAGCTTGGGGGCCCAACAATTACGTCTGTAGAAAGTTGGTATAAAGAGCCTAAGTTCATTGAATACTGGGCAAAACAGGTGAAGCAAGTCTTTGCTTCAATGCCAGAAGAAGAACGTGAGAATGCAGTATTAATCGTTTCAGCACATAGTCTTCCTGAAAAAATCATTGCTGCTGGTGATCCTTATCCTAGTCAGTTACAAGAAACTGCTGATTTAATTGCTGAAGCAGCAGGTATCAAGAATTATGAGATAGGCTGGCAAAGTGCAGGAAATACACCTGAACCATGGTTGGGGCCGGATGTTCAAGACCTAACTAGAGACCTTTACAATGAAAAAGGCTACAAAGCTTTTGTCTATATTCCAGTTGGATTTGTAGCAGATCACTTAGAGGTTCTCTATGACAATGATTACGAATGTAAAGTTGTTACAAAAGAACTAGGTGTCAGTTATTACCGTCCTGAAATGCCAAACTCAAAGCCAGAATTTATCGATTGTTTGGCAACAGTTGTATTAAAAGAACTTAAAAAATAAATTGTCACTGAATTTTTACATTTAAATGAGTGTTCAAAAGGAGGATGAAAAGGACCGCGTCGACAAAAACGCCACTTCCTGTGGCATTGTCGACACAAGCACGTCCTGTGCGTTGAAAGTTCGAGGCGGTGCAGCTTTGAGTAGCGGTACGTATGCAATTAATACGTCAGCATAAGCAATTGCTTCAGTGAATCCCCTTCGCAAGCCGGAAAGGGTGTTTTTCCTTTCCAAGGAACGGAAAAGCAAGCCAACGAGCTTCCACACGATGTGGTGCTTCGACTTTCGACACAGGACGTGTCGGCACTTAGTCGAAGCTCCGATATCGATGTGTCATTTTCATCCGATTTTTTGACATCCTATTGAAAGAAGGCGATGTTAAGTGAGTAATCAAAAGGTAGTTGTAATAGGTGGCGGGATTACTGGTTTAACAGCAGCTTATTATCTCCAAAAAGAGGCAAGAGAGAAGGGCTTAGACATAAACTGTACCCTTTTAGAAGCAAGCCATCGACTTGGTGGAAAAGTACAAACCGTGGAACGTGATGGTTTTGTCATTGAAAGAGGTCCAGATTCTTTTTTAGCTAGGAAAAAGAGTGCCTCCCGGCTTGTCAATGAGGTTGGTCTAGGGGATAAATTGGTTAACAATACTGCTGGTAAATCATATGTTCTTGTGAACGGAAAGCTTCATCCAATGCCAGGTGGTTCCATCATGGGAATACCAACTCAAATTGGACCATTCATCACTACAGGTTTGTTTACCCCGTTTGGTAAACTTCGTGCTGCAATGGATTTTGTGTTACCTCGTACACCTGGAGAAGGCGATCAATCACTTGGTCAATTTTTTAGAAGAAGACTTGGTGATGAGGTCGTTGAAAACCTTATTGAGCCATTGCTATCAGGGATATATGCTGGAGATATTGACCAACTAAGCTTAATGTCGACTTTCCCTCAATTCTATCAAGTTGAGCAAAAATACCGTAGCTTAATCTTAGGAATGAAGCAAACAACACCACCAAAACCAAAGCCAAGTGGGGAAACAAATTCGGCTCCAAAGGGACAGTTCTTAACTGTAACTTCTGGATTACAGTCATTTATTGATGCAATTGAAGCAAAACTTGAGCCTGGTACCGTTTTTAAGGGGATTAAGGTTGAAGGTATTGAAAAACAAAGTAGCCATTACGTTATTAAACTGAACAATGGGAAAGAGATAACCGCGGATAGTGTAGTTGTTGCTACACCACATCATGTAACACAATCCATTTTTAATCAATACTCATTTTTTGATTCCTTTAAGGAAATGCCATCTACATCAGTAGCTACTGTAGCAATGGCTTTCCCTGAAGAAGCTATAAAAAAAGATATTGATGGAACGGGCTTTGTTGTATCACGGAATAATGATTATATTATTACGGCAGTTACTTGGACCCATAAAAAATGGCCGCATACGACCCCAGAAGGTAAAGTACTCCTTCGTTGCTATGTTGGTAAAGCGGGAGACGAAGCAATCGTTGATCAATCAGATGAAGAGATTGTCAAAGTAGTTCTTGATGATTTAAACAAAACAATGAATATTACAGACCAACCTGAATTTTCTATTGTAACAAGATGGAAAGATGCAATGCCGCAATATACAGTAGGGCATAAGGACAGGATTGAATCAGTTAAGAAAAATGTCGCTGATCAACTACCTGGTGTCTTTTTAGCGGGAAGCTCTTATGAGGGTCTAGGACTGCCTGACTGTATTGACCAAGGAGAAGAGGCGGTTATCAAGGTAATGGAATATTTAAAAGAAACTACACCAGTTTTAGTGTAAAAGAAAAGGAAGGCCTCGGCCTTCCTTTTGTTATTTAATCTCGTTACAGTGGTCGCATTTGTTGCCGTAGCACTCATGCTGCTCTTCGATATCATGGCCACACTCTACACATTTTTTTGGTGGTAAGTTTTTAAAAAACTCTGTACTATTTACTAACATTTACAACCCCTCCGTTTCTTTGTTATTTATAGTGTACTATAACAGTTTTTAATGTGTCAATAACTGTTTTGTAACAATTTATTTAAAAAGTGAAATTTTTTTTTGTATCGATTATAGTGGTAGTGGGTAGGGTAAACCATTGAAGAGTAGATATTTTAAGGGAGAGAAAGGTGATCCTATGAAGGTAACTGTAGTTGGATTTTGGGGTGGATTTCCAGCAGTGAATGAAGCTACATCTGGTTATTTATTTGAGCAGGACGGTTTTCGGTTACTTGTTGATTGTGGAAGTGGTGTACTAGCACAGCTTCAAAACTATTTAACAATTAATGAGCTTGATGCGATAATATTATCTCATTACCATCATGACCATGTAGCAGATATTGGTCCGATGCAGTATGCAAGACTTGTAACAAGTGCAATACATAATCAACATAAAGAACTGCCGATATATGGCCACAGTGCTGATAAAGAAGGCTTCGCAAAATTGGAACATAAAGGACATACAATAGCAATTGAATATAACCCTGATGAAACCATTCAAATCGGCCCATTTTCAATTTCATTTATGAAGACTAAGCATCCAGTTGTATGCTATGCAATGAGAATTACAGCAGGTGGACAGACTGTTGTATTTTCAGCTGACTCTAGTTATTTAGAAGAGTTTATTCCGTTTACTCAAGATGCAGACCTATTTATTTGTGAATGTAATCTGTATGCGGATCAAGATGGTTCCAATATGGGCCATATGAATAGTACAGAAGTAGGTAAGATTGCAAAAGCGGCTAATGTAAGAGAACTTTGGCTAACGCACCTGCCTCATTACGGTAAACATGAAGACCTTGTCAATCAAGCTTCATCACAATTTAATGGTCTTATCAAATTAGCAAAATCAGGACTAACTTGGGAGTGAAAAACGATGTTATTTATCGATAATAAAGGAATACATGATCCACAAATTAACTTAGCCATTGAGGAGTATGCACTTAAAAATTTAGACATAAATGAGACTTACTTATTATTTTATATAAATGCCCCGTCAATTATCATTGGAAAAAATCAGAACACAATTGAGGAAATCAATACGCAGTATGTAGAAGACAATGGTATTAAAGTAGTGAGGCGCTTATCAGGTGGCGGAGCTGGTTACCATGACTTAGGAAATTTAAATTTTAGCTTTATTACGAAGGATGACGGAGAAAGCTTCCATAATTATAAAAAGTTTACGGAACCAGTAATTGAGGCATTGCATAAGCTTGGTGTAAATGCCCAATTAAGTGGCAGAAATGATATCGAGGTGGAAGGAAGAAAAATTTCAGGAAACGCTCAATTTTCAACAAGAGGTAGAATGTTCAGCCACGGAACACTAATGTTCGATTCAGAAATTGACCATGTAGTATCAGCACTTAAAGTGAAAAAGGATAAAATAGAATCGAAGGGGATTAAATCGGTACGAAGCAGGGTTGCTAATATAAGTGAATTCCTAAATGAAAAAATTACAATTGAGGAATTTAGACAAATGCTGCTACGCTATATTTTCAACACCGATGGTGATATTCCTGAATATGTCCTAACAGAGAAAGATTGGGAAAACATACATGAAATTTCAAAAGAACGCTATCAAAACTGGGATTGGAACTATGGAAAGTCCCCAAAGTTCAATTACCAGCATACTCATCGCTTCCCTGTTGGTTCAATTGATGTGCGATTAGAGGTACAAAAGGGAATGATAGAAAACTGTAAAATTTTTGGAGATTTCTTTGGTGTGGGTGATGTAGAAGATATTGAAAAACGTTTAATTGGAACAAAATATGAAAAAGCGGAGCTCGAGAAAGCATTAGAGAATGTTGATATCCAGCATTATTTCGGTAAAATTACGAAAGATGATTTTATCAATTTAATTTATTAAGTACATGACGAAAGCGGATTAGATTCATACAATCTAGTCCGTTTTTTATAAAAATATGCAATACCATCTTGATAGAAAAACTTTCTTTCAATATAATATATTTAGAATTTTATTTTTTGTCAATAAATGAATGACTATTCATTCATATTGTTGGCTGAGGGAGGGAGAAAATTGAATCTATCATCACGACTAGGGGAAACAGCGCAGAAATACTTCGACAAACCAGCATATATTTTTCAAGGTAATGTAAGTACATATGCTGAATTAGATGGTGCAGTTACAAAGTTTGCAAATGGCTTGGAGAAGCTGGGAATTAAAAAGGGTGATCATATTGCTCTAGTACTGGGCAACACTCCACATTTTGTTATTGGATTTTACGGTGCTCTACGTGTAGGAGCAACAGTTATCCCAATTAATCCGATTTATACTCCTGATGAGATCGGATATATTATCAATAATGGAGATGTAAGGGCTGTCATTATGTTGGACTTGCTTATCCCACTTTTTGAAAAGATGAATGAACACCTTCCGAAAGTTGAACATCTCATAGTTTGCGAAACACCACAGGGTACAAATAGTGGAATCGATATCACAAAACTATCAATCTGCCCAAAATTGAAATCGTTTACAGAAGTTGTTAGCTCAGGTGAACTCTCATTCGTTAGACCAACTCTTGAGGATGACGATATTGCCGTAATTTTGTACACATCTGGTACAACGGGTAAACCTAAAGGAGCAATGCTGACCCACATGAACTTGTACAGCAATGCAAGGGATGTTGCGGAATACCTGAAAATTTCTGAACAGGATAGGGTTATTACAACCTTACCGATGTTCCATGTTTTCTGCATGACAGTCGCATTAAATGCACCATTAATGAGCGGCGGAACAATGTTGATTGTACCAAAGTTTAGTCCAAAGGAAATATTCCAAGGCGCAAGCGAGTATCAGGCAACAGTATTTGCGGGTGTACCAACGATGTATAATTTTCTCCTCCAATATCCTGAAGGAAATCCTGAGGACTTAAGCTCTTTACGCCTATGTATTTCAGGTGGAGCTGCAATGCCTGTGGCACTTTTAAAGAGCTTTGAGCAGAAGTTCAATGTTCTTGTATCTGAAGGTTATGGATTATCTGAAGCATCGCCTGTAACCTGCTTTAATCCGTTAGATCGGCCACGAAAACCAGGCTCAATTGGAACAAACATTGTAAATGTTGAGAATAAGGTTGTCGACGAAAATGGTGAGGAAGTTCCTTGTGGTCAGGTAGGAGAATTGATTGTTCGTGGCCCAAATGTCATGAAGGGCTATTATAAAATGCCTGAAGAAAGTGCTGCAACATTACGCAATGGCTGGCTTTATACAGGTGATTTAGCAAAAATGGATGAAGAAGGCTATTTTTATATCGTTGACCGCAAGAAAGATATGATCAATGTTGGTGGATATAATGTTTATCCAAGAGAAGTAGAAGAAATACTTTATAATCATCCTGGTGTTGTTGAGGCTGCTGTTTTTGGTGTGCCAGATCCGAATATGGGTGAGGCAGTTCTCTGTTATGTTGTGAAGAAGGAAGAAGATTTAAAAGAAGAGAATCTTCTAGATTATTGTCGTGAGCATTTAGCTAAATACAAGCTACCTAGTAAAATCGAATTCCTAGAAGAACTTCCTAAAAATACGACCGGAAAGATTCTCCGTCGTGCATTAAAGGATTTAGTTACAAACAAATAAGGTAGAGAGCAGGTCAAACGGCCTGTTCTTTTTAGTATGGCGACAATGATAAAAATTGTTAAAGGAATTTTTTAGTTTGAAGCGAAATAGGATGTAAGCGATATTACTATTTTAGAAGAGGTGGAACTATGACTACAGTTTTATACGAAGTTGAAAATCATGTTGCAACTGTCACATTGAATCGCCCAGAAGCGTTGAACTGCTTTAATTATGAGATGCTTAAAACACTTGATGAGGTTATCGAAGATATTCGTACAAATGCCGATGTTCGCGTTGTTATCATTACTGCAACAGGTGAAAAAGCATTTAGTGTGGGTGCAGATTTAAAGGAACGAAAAACATTAAATGAAGCACAGGTTAGAAGAAACGTATATAAAATAGGTCAGGTTTTTGCTAGTATTGGAGATTTACCACAGCCAACTATCGCTGCAATCAATGGCTATGCATTTGGTGGTGGAATGGAGCTTGCACTGGCCTGTGATTTCCGAATTTCGGTTCAAGATACACAGATGGGGTTGACAGAAACAAGTCTAGCAATCATTCCTGGAGCCGGGGGAACGCAACGACTTCCCCGCCTTATTGGTGAAACAAAAGCCATGGAACTAATTTTAACTGCAAAACGAATTAGCGCCGAAGAGGCGAAAGAATACGGGATTGTATCAAGTGTAGTTTATCGAGACGAACTAATGGAAGCTTCCATGAAACTAGCAAATGAAATGTTAAAGAACGGTCCTCTTGCCTTACAACAAGCTAAATTTGCTATTAAGCAAGGATTGAACACTGACCTGCACACAGGCTTTAAGATTGAACGCAAAGCGTATGAAGTAATTATCCCAACGGAAGACAGGGTGGAAGCACTAGCTGCCTTCAATGAAAAAAGAAAACCGAACTATAAAGGGAAATAAATATAGTAAGTTCACAATAAGTATTTCTAGTGTAAGGACAAAGTTAAAATGAAACCATTTACGGAAAATGTTATTAGAATCATTACGCAAATTCCACCTGGACAAGTTATGACTTACGGACAGATTTCAAAACTCGCTGGAAGTCCAAGAGGCGCTAGGCAGGTTGTGAGAATCCTTCATTCGATGAGTAAGAAATATAACCTTCCTTGGTTCCGGGTTATCAACTCCAAGGGTGAAATTGCAATTGCAGATGAGGAAACACGTGCTGCTCAAGCCATTTACCTACAGGATGAAGGGATAGAGGTTATTAACGGCATTATAGATTTGAAAAAATATCAGTATCATCCAGAATAAGAGCCCGGGACACAAGGTCCTGGGCTAACTACATTTCTTCTGGAGCTTTTACTCCTAGCAATCGTAACCCTTCTTTCAGTACGATGGTAACAGAACGTACCAATGCAATCCGATCGTTCATTTCTTCATCCACATGAAGAACCTTTACATGACTATAATACTTATTGAATTCTTGAGAGAGCTCTATTACATATTTTGCAATTACTGAAGGCTCATACTGCTGCATACTTCTTTGGATGGTTGCCGGGAAATCCATCAGAAGCTTCACAACTGACCAGCTTTGCGAATCGGAAAGTCCATTTGTTATTTCTCCTGAAACCTTCGCCTTTCTTAAAATAGAGCAGCCTCTTGCGTGAGTATATTGAACATAAGGTCCTGTAGTTCCTTCAAATTTAAGCATTTCCTCTAGTGAGAATTCAATATTGTTAAGTCGTTCATTCTTTAAGTCATGGAAAATGATTGCACCCAAACCGACCATTTTCGAAATTTCATCTTTGTTATCGAGACTGGGGTTTTTCTGTTCAATGTTTTGCTTTGCGAGCTCGATTGCTTCCTTCATAACATTTTCTAACAGAACTATTTTTCCTTTTCGAGTCGACATTTTCTTTCCATCTTTGAGGATGAAGCCAAATGGAACATGGACCATATCGTTTGCCCACTGATAACCCATTTTTTCAAGTACTAGAAAGATTTGTTTAAAATGCAAGCTTTGCTCATGTCCTACTACATAGATTGCTTTAGCAAAATGGTAGTTATCTTGACGATAGATGGCTGCTGTTACATCTCTGGTGGCATAAAGGGTTGCACCGTCAGATTTTTTTATTAAACAAGGTGGTAGATTTTGTTCAGATAAATCAACTACCTTTGCCCCTTGTGACGGTGTCAAAAGATTTTTCTTATTTAGCAATTCAACAGTAGTCTCCATTTTGTCATTATAAAAGGCTTCTCCATTAAAGGAATCGAATTCTACATCTAGCAGGGAATAAATACGTGAAAACTCCTTTAATGATTCCTCTCTAAACCAACGCCATAGGTTTAAGGCTTCTTCGTTTCCTTCTTCAAGCAATTTGAACCACATTCTTGCTTCAGCCTCAAGTTGAGGATTTGTCTGGGCTTCATCGTGGAAACGAACATAAAGCTGTAGCAACTCCGTTATCGGGTTTTTTCTAACGGCCTCATCATTACCCCAAAGTTTATAAGCTACAATGAGTTTTCCAAATTGTGTACCCCAATCTCCAAGATGATTAATCCGGAGCGGCTGATAGCCACATTTCTCGACAATCTTGGCAAGCGAATTTCCGATAACAGTTGAACGCAAATGCCCCATTGAAAAAGGCTTTGCGATATTTGGTGAGGAAAAATCAATGGTTATTGTCGCTCCTTGACCAAAGCTGTGGCTTCCGTAATTAGACTCTTTGGCAAGAATGGTTTGAAGAATATATTTGCTTATTTCCTGTTTGTTTAGAAAACAGTTTACATATGGCCCTTCTGCAACAACCTTTTCAAAAAGGGAGTCTTGAATTAAAGGTGCCATTTCCTGTGCAATAACAGCGGGTGATTTTCGCAAGTGCTTTGCAAGTGCAAAACAAGGAAATGCTAAATCACCTTGTTCCTGAAATTTTGGTTTTTCAATAAGTTTTATTACTTCTTCAAATGATAAAACAGCTTGTAGTTGCTTTGATAACGCTTCGGCATACATTTGTATAACATTCATTATCTAACCTCCTTTAAAAGTATAAAAAAATCCCGTCTCTTAAAAGAGACGAGATTTACCCGCGGTACCACTCAAATTGTTCACGATGAACCTAACTTAGTAAGTAACGGGTTCCCCCGGCACACCCTACTAAAGGATGTTCAAAAGAGTCGGTGAAAATGACAGATCAAATTACTTCGTCCTTTTCATCCTTCTTTTTGAACTACACTATAAAAGTTTCAGGTGGGCTTCTCAGAAGTGCGGTTCATCTTGACTTCACCATTGGGCTTCCACCATCCCCAACTCGCTATCGGTTACATCAGGACTACTCTCTTCATCACAGAATTTCGATTATATTTCATTCATGATAACTAATTATGGATTAGAAATCAATGAGTTTTTTATACGCTTATATTGTCAAAAATGAAGATATGAGGAAAGTCATTGTTCTATCTGGCCCTACTTTTAACTAAAATACTAGTAAGAGGGTTGTACATAAAGGGGGACAGCATAGTGAAAAAAGTAATTGGATGGTCACTTGGAATTTATCTCATCTTTGGTTTATTTATAGCGTGGTATTTATTTTTTGGAGCAAATACGGACATACCTGCGCAGCTGAAAGGAAGTCCAGCGGACCCACAAACATTTATGAATAATCGTGAGCTTTTACTAAGTGAAGAGTATTCACAAATTAGAAACCTTTTGTTTTTCCTGTCAGTACCGTTTGAATGGCTGATTTATATACTTGTTCTCGTGATTGGGATTTCAGCAAAATTCCGTGATTGGTCAAAAGTATCAGCAAAGTTTTCGATCCTACAAACAGCGATTTATTTATTTTGGCTTTCCTTGTTGGTTGAAGTATTATCATTTCCACTATCATGGATTAGCTACAATGTTTCAAAAACATATAATATTACTGTACAGACCACTCAAAGCTGGATGAAGGACCTATTAATTGATTTTTGGGTGAATTACGCGTTAATGATTGTAATTGTGGGCGTCTTGTTTTGGTTGATTCGAAGAAATGAGAAAAGATGGTGGTTCCATGCATGGCTTCTATCAATCCCATTCTCCATGTTTCTCATGTTTGTACAACCAGTTATTATAGACCCACTTTACAACGATTTTTTTCCATTAACCAATAAAGAGTTAGAAACAAAGATTCTGGAGATGGCAGATCGTGCGGAAATTCCTGCAGACCATGTATTTGAAGTGAATATGTCCGAAAAAACAAATGCCCTTAATGCATATGTAACCGGAATAGGGTCTAATTCGCGAATTGTGCTTTGGGATACAACACTTCAACGTCTAAGTGAAGATGAAATATTATTTATTATGGCCCATGAGATGGGGCATTACGTGATGAAACATATTTATATTGGAATTGCTGGTTATTTGCTATTAACCTTAGTTGGACTCTTTATGATTAGTAAGCTTATGTCTTTTATGGTAAGAAAATGGGGTCAACTGTTTAAGATAACAAGTGTAAAAGATATTGCCGTTCTTCCAGTGTTTCTATTGTTAATCTCTGTTTTAAGTTTTGTTTCAGACCCAGTTTCAAATGCTGTTTCAAGACACCAGGAAAAGTCAGCTGATTTGTACGCTCTTGAAATGACGGAGGATAACAAGGCAGAAGTTTCGTCCTTCCAGGAATTATCAAAGGCTGGTCTAAGTCAAGTGAATCCACCATTCCTAGTGAAGATGTTTAGATATGGACACCCAACAATGCTTGAAAGGATTACGTATACAAACGAATTTGAAAAGAATGAGAAATAACCAAAATAGCCTTGTTTTCAGAGTGAAATCTGTTAACAAGGCTTTCTTTTTTTTATATTGTTATAGTACAGAATTACTATTTTTTAATTGTTATATAAAAAAATACAGAAAAATGTTCCAATTTCAAAAAGTCTGTTATATAATACTTCTGTATTTAATAATCTGTATTATAACAATTTAAGGAAGGTGTTAGGGACAAAATGACGACACAAACCTCAGGAATTCAGATCATGGGAAAGATGAATGAGCAGTATGAAGAAATTTTGACACCCCAGGCATTGAACTTCATTGAAAAACTAGAGAGGAACTTTGGAGAAAGAAGGAAACAACTTGTAGAAAAGAGACAGCAAAGACAAAACGAAATCGATAGTGGAAAGATGCCAACATTTTTGCCTGAAACAGAGCATATCCGAACTGGAGATTGGACAGTTGCGCAGATTCCAAAAGACTTAGAGGATCGGCGAGTTGAAATTACTGGCCCAGTCGATCGAAAAATGATTATTAATGCACTAAATTCAGGGGCAAAAGTATTTATGGCTGATTTTGAAGATGCTACCTCTCCTACTTGGAATAACATTATCGAAGGGCAGATAAATCTACGAGATGCTGTAAGAAAGACGATCACATTTGAAAATAAAAATGGAAAAAAATATCAACTTCACGATGTAACTGCAACACTTGTTGTCCGCCCTCGCGGCTGGCATTTAGAAGAGAAACATATACAACTTGATGGCAACCGAATATCAGCGAGTTTATTAGATTTTGGTCTTTATTTTTATCATAATGCGAATTACTTGATTGAGAATGGAAGTGGTCCATATTTTTATTTACCAAAGATGGAAAGCCATCTTGAAGCAAGACTTTGGAATGATGTTTTTATCTTTGCACAAAATGAAATTGGAATTCCTCAAGGAATGATAAAGGCAACTGTGTTAATTGAAACGATTCTAGCAACCTTTGAAGTCGAAGAAATTTTATATGAGTTAAAAGAACACTCAGCAGGTCTAAATTGTGGTAGATGGGATTATATTTTTAGCTATTTAAAAAGATTTCGGAATGTAGAAGATGTGATATTACCAGACCGCTCTGTTGTTACGATGACAGCCCCATTTATGAGTGCTTATTCACAGCATGTCATTAAGATCTGCCATAAACGCAATGTTCATGCGATTGGTGGGATGGCTGCCCAAATACCTGTAAAAAATAACACAAAAGCTAATGAAGAAGCCTTTCAAAAAGTAAGAGCAGATAAGGAACGTGAAGCGAACAATGGTCATGACGGCACATGGGTGGCTCACCCAGGGCTCGTGCCGGTTGCTAGAGAAGTATTTAATACAATAATGCTTGGAGCTAACCAAATTGACCAAAAACGTGAAGACGTTCAAGTAACAGCCGAGGAACTTATTGCGGTTCCAGAAGGAGCTATTACAGAGCAAGGAGTACGTACGAATATCAATGTTGGCATTCGATACATTGAATCATGGCTTCGTGGTCATGGTGCCGCACCGATCCATAATCTAATGGAGGATGCAGCTACAGCTGAAATCTCTAGAGCTCAGGTTTGGCAGTGGATCCGCCATCCAAAAGGAATACTTGCGGATGGAAGAAAGGTCACACTTGAGCTAGTTCACCAACTGAAAGAGGAAGAGCTTGAAAAAATTAAACAAGAAATCGGGAAAGAAGCATTTGAAACTTGTCGTTTCGCGGATGCAACTCGTCTGTTTGAGGACTTAGTGACGAATGATGAGTTTGTTGAATTTTTAACTTTACCTGGATATGAAATTTTATAGATTAAAAAATGAGTAGAATACAAGGAGGAATTTAAAATGACAAACAAAAGAGTTCAAAAACTGCAAGAAAGCTGGGAAATGGATTCTAGATGGAATGGAATTGAAAGACCTTATTGTGCTGAGGATGTTATTCGCTTACGTGGTTCAATTGATATTGAGCATACATTGGCACGTAGAGGATCTGAAAAACTCTGGAACCTCCTTCATACAGAGGATTATATTCATGCACTAGGAGCATTGACTGGTAATCAAGCCGTTCAACAAGTAAAAGCAGGTTTAAAGGCAATCTATTTAAGTGGGTGGCAGGTAGCTGCTGATGCGAACCTTTCAGGGCACATGTACCCTGACCAAAGCCTATATCCAGCCAACAGTGTACCAAGTGTTGTTAAGCGTATTAACCAAGCGCTTCAACGTGCCGATCAGATTCAACATTTAGAAGGCCAAGGCGATACTGACTGGTTTGCTCCGATTGTGGCAGATGCAGAGGCAGGCTTTGGCGGACAGTTGAATGTTTTTGAATTAATGAAAGGCATGATCGAAGCAGGTGCTGCTGGTGTACATTTTGAAGACCAACTTTCGTCTGAAAAAAAATGTGGTCATTTAGGTGGAAAGGTTTTATTACCAACACAAACCGCAGTACGGAACTTAATTTCCGCTCGACTAGCTGCTGACGTAATGGGAGTACCAACGATTTTAGTTGCTAGAACTGATGCTGACGCTGCAGACTTAATAACAAGTGATATTGATCCTGTTGATCAGGAATTCATCACAGGCGAACGAACACCAGAAGGTTTCTTCCGGACACGGGCAGGGATTGAGCAAGCAATTGCACGAGGTCTGGCATATGCACCATATGCTGATTTGATTTGGTGTGAAACGTCTGAGCCAGACTTAGAGCAAGCACAGCGTTTTGCTGATGCTATTCATGAGAAGTTTCCTGGTAAGCTATTAGCCTATAATTGTTCTCCATCTTTTAACTGGAAGAAGAAACTAGATGAAAAGACTATTGAGAATTTCCAAAAAGAAATTGGAAAAATGGGTTACAAATTCCAATTTGTTACGTTGGCTGGATTCCATGCTCTAAACCACAGCATGTTTGAATTAGCTAGAGGTTACAAAGAAAGAGGAATGGGGGCATATTCAGAGCTTCAGGAGGCTGAATTCGCAAGCGAAAAGCATGGGTACACAGCTACAAGACATCAGCGTGAAGTAGGAACAGGATATTTTGATGAAGTGGCACAGGTTATTACGGGAGGAACATCATCTACGACTGCTTTAAAAGGCTCTACCGAGGAAGCACAATTTTCAAAATAAGACGCCTAAAAAAACTGGCTAACATATTGTTAGTCAGTTTTTATTCGGTTATTCTTGGACTTTACAATTTTATATTATGACGTTTTGCTAAATAATTTGCGGTACTCCGCTGAAGCTTCCATAAACAATCCTTCATTTTTTGAGTCAATTGCTTCATTAACCCTCGTTTCCAAAAGCTCTTTTCTTCGTTTAAATAGGCTCTCATCGATAATCATTTGAATATATATGTCTAATACCGATTCCCTAGGTGCTTTGAAATTTTTCGTATCCCGTGACTTCATGATCTCAGAGTATGTTTTTCTTTTTTTCATGAAAGCTCACTCCTAACCCTTTTTAATAGTATATTTAGGTGGACACGTAAAATCAACCGAATTTTTAGACTTTTTAAAAATTTATTTGGAATACTAATAGTGTCTAGGCAAACTTTAACTGACTAAAGTTAAATTCTTGTATGATAATTTGTATTTTCATGCATGATAAGAATGGAGGTGGAAAAATATGAAAAATAATTTAGATGAGGGTTCAAATCACGATATCCCAAAGAATACACCATTAAATCCAGTTTTCGGCATGTCAAATGTCCTAGACACAAATAATCCTTTTCTTTCAGAATCTGCTTATGCGGGTAATTCGGTGGATGAGCATACGACATTAGAACAAGCAAACTCCTATCTGGCCGAAAAAGAGCTAGGACAAATAAATGAAAATTCATAGCAGAAAATAAACTCGGTGGTCTTCTTTTAAAAATGTTTTTGCATCCAAAAAAACATTTTAGAAAGAATTCCACTCTTTTTTTGTGAATTTTTTGTGAACTGTATAGTTATAAATACCTAGTAATGCTAATATGAAAATGCTTCCATTAGTAAAAATATTAGAATAATTTAAAGGGGGATGAATAGATGGAGGTTAAGCAAACGAATTATTTGATGGAATATGAAATTAATCCAGACACTATGGCGGTATTACCTATTGAAATAGGTAAAAATACTTGTTCAAGGGTACTTGAAGTTGAAGGTGAATATGTTGTTGCTATGAAGCCGACTGAGATTGTTGACCGAAGCTGCCGTTATTTTGGAAGCTCGCTTAAGGGCAGGCAAGAAGGGACACGTGAAATTATGGGGGTAACCCATAAAGCACCGATTATTGTTGAAGCGTCTAATAAGATTTTTTTATTTCCTACCGCATCGCCAACAAAGCAAGACTGCGCATGGCTATCTCATAACTATGTTTCAGATTGTAGATACAGTGTGAACGAGAACACAACTGTTATTTTTACAAATAAGCAAGCCATTAAATTGCAAATCTCGAAAGGCTCCTTTCAAAACCAACTCCATAGAACTGCACAACTGCGAACGATTGTTACCAATAGAATGGACAAGCCAAATAAACGCATAAATTTTGTATTAAATCCTCAAAACGATCCAAGTATTCCAAACTAATCTGATTGCCAATAATGAATTGGTTTTCCCAGCCTTACGTTTGTTCATTGTTAGTCATTGTCTTTTCGATGAAATAAGATTCAAGCAACTGTTGAACTTCATTTCGAATCCGTGGGTTAAAGTAGTTATGTTCCTCTTCATAGCCTCGATACATGAATGAAAATAATGTGAATGCCTCATCTCTTTGTTTTTCCCATACCTTCATATTTTTCTTTTTCATTTGTTGTTTAATTGTATAGAGGTCTTTTTGAACCATCTTCATTGTATGTTCAAGTAAATGGAGATATGGCTTCTTTAACTTAAAGCCAGCGGTTTCTATTGCTGTCAGATCACGATTAAGGATGGTAAGAACCATAGGTAAAAAGATAGCTTTTTCAAAAATAGCTCGGTCATCCTCAGGTATTCTTGTCATGATTATCCCTCTTTTTTAGAACGTATGTTTGTATATATGATAAGACATATTTTTAGAAGAATCAAGAAGAGAGAAGGAAAAAGTATTTCTAGTGTCGAAATACTTTTATTAGTGGTGCATCATGTATGAGGTACTACAATGACAATTCGTAAACAAAGGACGGGAGAAGAATGACAGAGATAAAACGTAGAGGCATCGTAGCAGAGGATTTATATGAATTAAAAACAGTCAATGATCCACAGCTTTCTCCGGATGGAAGCAAATTTGTGTTTGTGGAGACTGAAATTAATAAGGATAAGCACGAGTATAACTCACATTTATATGTTGGCGCTGTTGAGGGTAAAGTTACTCAATGGACTTTTGGTGATGTGAGAGATGGGTCGCCACGTTGGTCCCCGACTGGAGAATCTATTGCATTTGTATCGAATCGTTCTGGAAAACAGCAAATCTATTGCTTGCATACAGATGGTGGTGAACCAAAACAAATTACATATTGTGCAAATGGAGCACGAAATCCGATCTGGTCACCGGATGGTTCAAAGATCTTATTTACTACTTCATTAGCACATGACGAGAGCGTTACGGATAAAGAAAAGAAGAAGAAGGAAGAAGATGAGAAACATCTTGAACCGATGATCGTTGAAAGAATCCGTTATAAATCTGACGCAGCAGGATTTCTAGATAACAAAAATCAACATCTTGCATTGGTAGATGTAGCTACTGGTGCAGTGGAGCAATTAACATCAGGGGAACATGATTATACGGCAGGATGTTGGTCTCCTGATGGATCAAAAATTACATTTGTAGGAGATATCAATGAGGATTCAGATTATAACTTGATTTCTGATGTCTATGTGATGTCGCTCAAAGATAAGAGCTATGAAAAGATTACGAACGGCTCAGGGAACTTTGGTACTCCTTCTTGGTCTCCTGATGGCCAATATATTGCATTAGTTGGACATGAACAAGAATTTGCAGGAGCCACTTTACCAAAAATTTGGTTATATACAATTGAAAGTGCTGAGCTAACTTGTTTAACAAGTGAATTAGATGCTTATGTAGGAGATTGTGTTGCTGCTGACTTCCAATTAGGGGGATCCAATCCTGGTGTCATCTGGAACGAAGATAGTAGAAGTTTTTACTTTCTATTAACTAACCATGGTAGTACAGGGGTTTATTATGGATCTATTGAGGGTGAAGTCTATCCATCATTATTCGAGAACCAGCATGTATTTGCACTAACAGTAAATAATCATAAGGCAGTTGTTGGTATCAGTAAACCAACAGAACCAGGGGATTTATATTATTTAGATTTGAGTACTGGAGAAATAAATCGACTCACAAATGTAAATGAAAAGTTTTTACAGGATATTGAATTGTCTGATGCGCAAAGCTTTACATTTAATGCCCCAGATGGTTGGGAAATTAATGGCTGGGTGATGAAGCCAGTTGGTTATGAAGAAGGTAAAAAGTATCCAACAATTATTGAAGTACATGGTGGTCCTCATGCGATGTATGCCAATACGTATTTCCATGAATTTCAAGTGTTAACTAGTAAGGGATTTGTTGTTATCTTTACTAATCCACGCGGTAGTCATGGCTATGGTCAGCAATTTGTTGATGCTGTTCGAGGTGATTATGGCGGCAAGGATTATTTAGACGTGATGGCAGCAACTGACTATGCAGTGGATCATTTTGATTTTGTTGATGAAACAAAACTTGGTGTAACAGGTGGAAGCTATGGTGGTTTCATGACGAACTGGATCGTCGGTCATACAAATCGATTTAAAGCCGCCGTTACACAACGTTCAATTTCAAACTGGCTTAGCTTTTATGGGGTAAGTGATATTGGCTACTTCTTTACGGAATGGGAGTTAAAAGGAAATTTCCTTGAAGATCCTGAAAAGTTATGGAATCATTCACCACTTAAATATGTTGGGAATGTAGAAACTCCTTTATTGATCATCCATGGTGAGCGTGATTTCCGTTGTCCAATCGAACAGGCAGAGCAGTTCTATGTTGCTCTGAAACACCAAAAGAAACCAACAAAATTTGTTCGTTTCCCAGGTGCTAACCATGAATTATCTAGAAGCGGAAATCCAAAATTAAGGGTGGCACGCCTTGACCATATTAAAGATTGGTTTGTAGAATATCTCGTTTAATTAACGGGTGATTCTGGGTGCATAACAGTTAATCACTATATACTTTTAGCGTGAATTCACATATGAATTCACGCTTTAATTTTTTTTGATATATTTATGCTGATTTAAAAAAGTTCATATTAACATCCCGTTTTTTGAGTGTACCAATACGTGTTGTACGGTGTGAATATGAGTGAAAATAGGTTGATTGTTTTATATCCAAGAAAGTCCCGTGTCTGAAGCTATCTCAACTTCGGACACAACGTAGGTGAAAGTTGCCATCCTTGTCCAAAGTTCCCTAGTCTTCGGACACAGCAAAGCAGAAAGTGCCGATCCTTGTCTGAAGTTCCCTTAACTTCGGACACAGCAAAGGTAAAAGTACCTTTCTCTGTCTGAAGATCCCTAAACTTCGGACACAACAAAGTTGAAAGTGCCGATCCTTGTCTGAAGTCCCCTAAACTTCGGACACAGCAAAGGAGAAAGTGCCGTTCCTTGTCTGAAGTCCCCTAGTCTTCGGACACAGCAAAGCAGAAAGTGCCTAT
>Ga0180215_1001659_pt1 | contig 23996 bp, 26 predicted proteins | sample eDN3rd37CBELigBY_FD_128871 | JGI IMG/M metagenome (GOLD analysis project Ga0180215, IMG submission 128871) | Enriched backyard soil microbial communities from Emeryville, California, USA - eDNA 3rd pass 37_C BE-Lig BY (version 2) (version 2) | ecosystem: Environmental > Terrestrial > Soil >...
AGATGGGCTTTTACCTTGTGGACTAGGAGCTCGTGATACTCTTCGTTTTGAAGCTACATTACCTTTGTATGGACAAGAGTTGTCTAAAAGCATTACACCAATTTCTGTTGGATTAAATTTTGCAGTTAAAGTTCAAAAAGAAGTAGACTTTATCGGAAAAGAAGTTTTAAAATCACAAATTGAATATGGCCCATCTTCAAAACTTGTCGGGATTGAAATGATTGATCGAGGCATTCCTCGTCATGGCTACAAAGTATTTAAAGATGGGGTAGAAATTGGTGAAGTAACATCAGGTACACAAATACCAACAACGAAAAGAAATATCGGTTTAGCTTTAGTTCCTAAAGAGTTTACAGAAATTGGTACTGAACTAGAAGTAGAAATTCGAGGCAAACACCTTAAAGTAAAGGTAGTTCCAATACCTTTCTATAAAAGAACTAAATAATTGCAAGAAAGAGGGGACATGAAAATGAGCTTTCGTTATTTACCAATGACTGAAGATGACAAAAAACAAATGCTTGAGACAATTGGTGTCAATTCAGTTGATGAATTATTTTCTGATATTCCAGAAAAAGTCCGTTTCAATGGACGATTAAATATTAAAGAAGCAAAATCAGAGGACGCGCTTATAAAAGAATTGTCTAATTTGGCAAAAAAGAACGCGGATTTGAAATCTTATACTAGTTTTTTAGGAGCAGGCGTGTATGATCACTACATTCCTTCCATTGTCGATCATGTTTTATCCCGTTCTGAATTTTATACAGCTTACACACCTTACCAACCTGAAATTTCTCAAGGTGAATTACAAGCGATTTTTGAATTTCAAACCATGATTTGTGAGTTAACAGGTATGGATGTAGCGAACTCTTCTATGTATGATGGCGGGACTGCATTTGCAGAAGCTGCATTACTAGCCAGTGGACATACGAAACGGAAAAAAGTTTTAATATCTGAAGCAATCCATCCAGAGTATAAAGCTGTCATTAAAACATATTGTTATGGTCAACATATTGAGGTTGTCGAAGTTCCTACTAAAAATGGTTTAACAGATATTGATGCTTTATCAAACTTAATTAATGAAGAAGTGGCAGCGGTACTTGTTCAATATCCAAACTTCTTTGGTAGAATTGAACAATTAAAAGATTTAGAGCCTATTATTCATGAACATAAAGCACTATTTGTTGTCAATGCTAACCCTGTAGCATTAGGAGTTTTAACACCTCCTGGGGAATTTGGTGCAGATATCGTAACAGGTGATGCTCAAAGCTTTGGTATTCCGCAATCATTCGGAGGGCCACATTGTGGATTTTTTGCCGTAAATAGTAAATTAATGAGAAAAATTCCTGGCCGTTTAGTTGGGCAAACAGAGGACGAAGATGGCAAGCGTGGATTTGTATTAACTTTACAAGCACGAGAACAACATATTCGCCGTGATAAAGCGACTTCTAATATTTGCTCTAACCAAGCGTTAAATGCCCTTGCTGCAAGTGTAGCTATGACTGCTCTAGGGAAAAAAGGTATAAAAGAAATGGCGTTACTTAACGTTCGTAAAGCTCAATATGCAAAAAATAAATTTAAAGAAAAAGGGTTCGAAATTGTTTATGAAGGATCGTTTTTCAATGAATTTATTGTGAAAACGAAAAAACCGGTATCAGAATTAACAAAACAATTATTTAATAAAGGGATTATTGCTGGATATGATTTAGGTAAAGTTAGTCCTTTATATGAAAACCAAATGTTAGTTTGTGTAACTGAGATTCGGACTAAAGAAGAAATCGATCAATTTGTGGAAGAAATGGGGGAGTACAATGCTTAATCAAGAAATGCCACTCATTTTTGAAATAAGTAAAGAGGGAAGAGTTGGGTATTCTTTACCTGAGGCTGAAGTTCCAGAAGTTTCACTAGAGGAACTTTTCGGTAGCGACTATGTACGTACAAAAGAAGCTGAGCTCCCAGAAGTATCAGAATTAGATATTATGCGTCATTATACAGCTCTATCAAGAAGAAACCATGGGGTCGATTCTGGCTTTTATCCACTCGGTTCTTGTACAATGAAGTACAATCCAAAAGTGAATGAAGTTGTTGCGAGATTCCCAGGATTTGCTCACATTCATCCACTTCAAGATGAAAGCACTGTTCAAGGTGCAATGGAATTAATGTATGATTTACAAGAACATTTAAAAGAAATTACGGGTATGGATGAAGTTACTCTACAACCAGCGGCAGGTGCACATGGGGAATGGACTGGATTAATGTTAATTCGCTCTTACCATGAAGCAAATGGGGATTATAATCGTACAAAAGTGATCATCCCTGATTCTGCACATGGTACGAATCCAGCTAGTGCAACCGTTGCAGGTTTTGAAACCATCACCGTTAAATCTAATGAAAATGGGTTAGTAGATATTGAGGATTTAAAGAAAGTAGTTGACGAAAATGTTGCTGCACTTATGTTAACGAACCCAAACACCTTAGGATTATTCGAAGAAAATATTCTTGAAATGACAGAAATAATCCATGCTGCAGGTGGTAAAGTTTATTATGATGGAGCAAATCTTAATGCGGTTCTTTCAAAAGCTCGACCAGGTGATATGGGTTTTGATGTAGTACACTTAAACTTGCACAAAACATTCACTGGTCCTCACGGTGGGGGTGGCCCAGGTAGTGGTCCTGTTGGTGTGAAAAAAGATTTAATTCCATTCTTACCAACACCTGTACTTGTTAAGCAAGACAATCAATATACGTTTGACTATAATCGACCACAATCGATTGGCCGTGTTAAACCATTCTATGGTAATTTCGGTATTAACGTTCGTGCATACACTTATATTCGTACAATGGGTCCAGATGGATTAAAGCTTGTAACTGAATATGCCGTGTTAAATGCGAATTATATGATGAGAAGACTAGCACCATACTTTGATTTACCATATGATCGTCATTGTAAACATGAGTTTGTATTAAGTGGACGTCGTCAAAAGAAATTAGGTGTTCGTACTTTAGATATTGCGAAAAGATTACTTGATTTCGGCTATCATCCACCAACCATTTACTTCCCATTAAATGTTGAGGAATGTATGATGATTGAACCGACTGAAACTGAGTCTAAGGAAACTCTAGACTCCTTTATTGATGTTATGATTCAAATAGCTAAAGAAGCAGAAGAAACACCAGAAGTCGTTCAAGAGGCACCACATACAACAGTTGTTAAACGATTAGATGAAACATTAGCTGCGCGTAAACCAGTATTACGATATATGAAAAACTAAACGAAAAGCACAAACTGTACGTTCTTGATAATCGTACAGTTTTTTATCGTTTTAACTTATATATCTTATATATTTAAAAATAAGTAAAAAAGTCCCAACTTTGATCATATCATTAGCTGGGACTTTTTGTTTTTGATTACTTTCCTACTTTAATTTTTCCCGTCCATTTTTTAAAGCCACCTTTTAGTTGGTAAAGGTGCTTATAACCTTTTTTGTGAAGCATTAGTGCTGCTCTTCCACTTCTAGAACCACTTTGGCAATATAAATAAACAGGCTTATCAGGACGAATTTCTTTCATTCTCATTTTTAGTTGAGTTAAAGGAATGTTTCTAGCACCAAGAATATGGCCTGATTCAAATTCACCTGGTTCTCTCACGTCGATAAGTTGAGCTTTCCGATAACCTTCAATAAATTCATCCTGAGATAAAGTTGTTAAAATTCTCTTTTGTTGGATGAAATTAAATAGGGAATAGCCGATAAATAAAAGTAGTAGGGCTAAAGTTATATAAAATAATTCCATAGGTGAACTCCTTTCGCCTAAACAGTTTGCAATAATATTATATAAATGAAATCTAAAAAGAGCAAAGGAAATTATATAAAATCAATTTTTTTACGAGAAGTAGGTCATTTTTATAGCTCCTTAATCAATACTTTTTATTCATTTAAAAGATGGTAGGATCATAAATAATATTAATATATTTTTATTTTTATACTTGACAAAGTTCGACAAATATGCCTAAACATACAATATATAGGAGTTAGGGTTTATTTTTAATACTACATATTGATTTAAAAAACTGAGTCATGTATATTATTTTCATAGACAGCAAGATTTTAAAAAAAGAAAATTAGTAACTAAGGAGAGGGTTCGATGACTCTAGTAGTTAACAAATTAGAAATTGATAGAAATAAATTAAATGATGCGATTAAACTGTTCCCACAAGTACATCCCATAACCGAAGATATGAAAATCACATTTAAAGGGGTTTCTAGACTTGTCATGCTTGACCGTTATTCGTTTAAAGATACGGAAAAAATGACTTTAACAGAAGGAGATTTTGTCGTACTTACGATTAAAGAAGATCCTAAATTCCCAGCAAGGGGTACAGGATTTATCCTAAATATTGATTGGGAACAGAAAAAGGCGAAAGTTTTAGTAGATGAAGAGTTTCGTGGAGTATTAGAAAAACAAGAGGAAATAGAGACTGGAATTATCACCCGCTCATTAGAAAATATTGAAAAACCATTAGAAGTTTTCTACGAACAAATTGCAAAGCGTAATGCAACAGGACTTTCTGCCGTTGAAATGACAAAAGAAAAACAACAAGAATGGTTTCAAAAATTTTATGAGGAATTGGTTAACTTAAACTTTATTCCTGCAGGACGTGTCCTTTATGGAGCAGGTTCTGGTACAGATGTAACATACTTCAATTGTTATGTAATGCCATATATTAAAGACTCTAGAGAAGGTATTTCCGAACATCGTAAACAAGTTATGGAAATTATGAGTCGGGGTGGTGGTGTCGGTACAAATGGTTCGACTTTGCGACCAAGGAATACATTAGCTCGCGGTGTAAATGGTAAATCGAGTGGTTCTGTTTCGTGGTTAGATGATATTGCAAAGCTTACACACTTAGTTGAGCAAGGGGGTTCAAGAAGAGGAGCCCAAATGATTATGCTCAGTGACTGGCACCCTGATATTATCGAATTTATCATTTCAAAAATGCAGAATCCTAGAATATTGCGCTTTTTAATTGAAAATTCAAAAGATGAACAAATAAAACGATTAGCTGAAGAAAAACTAAAATTTAAACCATTGACTGAAAAAGAACGGACGATGTATCATGCCATTACCAATTTTAGACATATCCCTGGATACGGTGGTTTTACTGATGAAATTATTCAAGACGCAGAAGAAAAGCTAAGAGATGGTGGAACATACTCCGTTCATAATCCTGAATTTTTAACTGGTGCCAATATTTCAGTATGCTTGACAAAAGAATTTATGGAAGCTGTTGAAAATGATAGTGAATATGAACTTCGATTCCCTGATGTCGAATCATATTCTCCTGAAGAGATGAAGGAATATAATGAGAAATGGCATGAAGTTGGAGATGTTCGAGAGTGGGAAAAATTAGGATACAAAGTTCGTGTATATCGCAAAATTCAAGCGAAAGAGCTTTGGAACTTAATCAACATTTGTGCAACATATTCTGCTGAACCAGGTATCTTCTTTATCGATAATGCGAACGACATGACAAATGCACGCAGTTACGGACACAAGGTTGTAGCAACCAACCCGTGTGGTGAGCAGCCACTTGCTCCTTATTCTGTCTGCAACTTGGCAGCAGTTAACTTAGCCAATATGGTGAACAAAGATACGAAACAAGTTGATTTTGAAAAATTAAAACAAACAGTCCGTACTGGTGTTAGAATGCAAGACAATGTCATTAATGCAACTCCATACTTTTTGGAAGAAAATAAAAAGCAAGCTTTAGGTGAGCGTCGTATAGGACTTGGTGTAATGGGATTAGCAGACCTTCTAATCTACTGTGAAAAAGAATATGGTTCTAAAGAAGGTAATGAATTGGTTGATCAAGTATTTGAAACAATTGCAACAACAGCTTACCGAGAATCTATTAATCTTGCCAAAGAAAAAGGAAGTTTTCCTTTTCTAATTGGTGAGACTGAGGAAGAAACAGCACGTTTACGAAAAGCTTTCATTGAAACGGGCTATATGAAAAAAATGCCTGAAGATATTAGACAGTCCATCTTAGAAAATGGTATTCGCAACTCGCACTTAATAACAGTTGCTCCTACTGGTTCTACGGGAACAATGGTTGGCGTTTCAACAGGATTAGAGCCATACTTCTCCTTCACTTATTACCGAAGTGGTCGCTTAGGTAAATTTATTGAAGTGAAAGCAGAAATCGTTCAAGAATATTTAAATCAAAATCCTGACGTACCTACTGAAAATCTTCCACATTGGTTTGTTACTGCTATGGAACTTTCTCCTGAAGCGCATGCTGACGTGCAATGTGTCATTCAACGTTGGGTGGATAGCTCGATCAGTAAAACGGTTAACGCACCAAAAGGTTATACAGTTAGCCAAGTTCAAAAAGTATATGAACGTCTGTATAAAGGTGGAGCAAAAGGCGGTACCGTTTATGTAGATGGAAGCCGTGATACACAAGTCCTAACCTTAACAGCGGAAGAAGGAACAAAAGAAGAGCAACTAACCATTTTTGAAGAAGACAAGCCTAAAGTAATCTTAGTTGATACAATTAAAGATTTACGTTCGACAACTGTTACGTTTGGATCTGAAATCGGAGATACTTGTCCGATTTGTCGTAAAGGTGAAGTAAAAGAAATTGGTGGATGCAACACTTGTGATAACTGTGGCGCACAATTAAAATGCGGATTATAATAAACATTCATATTTTATAACGTTAATAGAAAACCGTTTAGTTAATCATAACTTCGTATATGTATTTTAGGTTTAGAGTGATTTTGCTCTAAACCTTTTTTATTTCAAATCAGATTGTCTAACAGAATATTTAGACTCTTCCTTTACTACATATGTAGTAAAACGGATGGAGGCGATTATTTGGAAGTTGATGGGGTTTTTTCTGGTGGAGGAATTAAAGGGTTAACTTTTATCGGTGCATTTGAGGTCCTTGAAGAAAAAGGAATCCGCTTTAAACGAGTTGCTGGAACGAGTGCTGGCTCATTAATGGCTGCACTGATTGCAGCAGGATATACTCCGAAAGAAATTTATCAAGAAATTGCACATATTGATATGACACAGTTTCTCGACCGACGCACAACTTTTATCCCAATCCCTTTATTAAAGTGGCTTCCAATTTATTGGAGATTAGGTTTATTTAAAGGCCAAGCATTTGAGAAATGGATTGATTCTCTACTGTCTAAAAAAGGTGTGAGAACTTTCTCCGATTTACCCCCAGGAAAGCTAAAAGTTATTGTTAGTGATTTAACGAATGGAAAAATAGTTGTCATACCTGATGATCTGCATAATTATGATATTCCATTTGAATCTTTCTCAGTAGCCACAGCAGTCCGAATGAGTTGCAGTATCCCGTATTTTTTTGAACCTGTTAAACTAAAAACTCAAAAAGGAAATGTCATTATTGTAGATGGTGGAGTCTTAAGTAATTTCCCAATGTGGTTATATGACTCAGAAAATGGAACAAAAAAAAGGCCGGTAATTGGATTAAAATTGAGTAGAAGTTATGCAGACACCCCTCCGAAAAAAATAAACAATGCTATTCAATTATTTGAAGCATTGTTTACAACTATGTTAGATGCACATGATGCACGATATATTTCGAAAAAACATGTAAAAGATATAATATTCTTTCCGATGGAAGGGATTCTCGCAACAGAATTTAATCTTAATGAAGAAAAAAAAGAGGCATTACTCAAACTTGGTAGAGAAAAAACGAATGAGTTTCTCAAAAAATGGTCATATTGATTTAATTAAAAATTAATGTAGTGCTCTGCTCTTTTTCTTCCCTTTTTTTCCTTCTATAACGGTTAAGTGAACGGCACTTTTTTTACGGAGTGCCTGTTTTTGTTTGTAGCTATTTTTTGAGTCGGGTTGTTTCTTCACCCTTCTTTTTGATTGTTTAGCCGCTTTTAAGAATGCACGCTGCTCTTTTTTGACTGAATTCCCTGGAACCGCAATAAAATGAAATATGACATAAATAAGAGATATGATAATGATGGCTATAAATAATTGTCTAATCAGATTTGCTGGATCAGATATGATACCTATGGCAGACAAAAGGATGACACCGGCTACTATATAAGGAAGCCATTTATTTTTCATGCGGAACACCTCCTATGAGCATCATAAGCATTTTTTTCCAATTTTAAACGGCTAATAGTCAATATATCTGTATGAAACCTTTTTATTACGCAAAAATCTGTAAATCTGAATTGTATATCTATATTTTACAAAAGTTTTGAACAATCTTCCACATGAATATACTTTTTGCAATAATCACATGGGAGACGGGAGATACTAGGAATGGAGGTGTCAACAATGGAAAAAGAACAACTAGAACAAAATCAGCATGCAAAACCGTTATCCTTACCAATGCTGACAGCCATAAATGGTTTCATAGGTGGTATACTTTGGAGTGGACTTGGACTACTAGCCTATGGTTTTCACTTTACTGAAATTCGCCCAAATATGGTGCTTGAGGCATGGGCCATCGGCGATTGGAAATCAGGGTGGCTCGGAAATCTCATTTCAATTATCATAATAGGATTATTAGGAGTTGTTGCTGCTTTTATTTATTACGCTTTGTTAAAAAAGTTTTATTCCATATGGATAGGCATATTATATGGTGTTATTTTATTTCTACTTGTCTTTTTTATTTTTAATCCACTATTTCCAAGCTTGAATCCAATTATGGAATTAAAACGTGAAACCATTATAACGACAATCTGTCTCTATATATTATTTGGAGTTTTTGTTGGTTATTCAATTTCCTATGAATATAATGAGCAATTACACGGGAAAGTTAGAGAATCTGAACAAGATGATTCAAAATCCGTATAAACAAGTAGTAATCATAAAAAGAATTGTGATAAAATATCTTTGTTTCATATTAATTATTTAAGTAATTAAGTGTACACCTCGCTTTATTCTTGGATCAATTCTACTATTTATCAATCTTCTGAATGGGGTATTCTAATCCAAATAATATTGCGACGGCGTCAAAAGGAGAGGAAGAAATGGTGAAATTAGAAAAGATACGTCAAGAATTTACTGAGTATGAGATTGATGCTCTTTTAATTACGAGTGCTCACAATCGTCGTTATGCTGCCAATTTTACTGGGTCAGCTGGTATTGTTCTCATTACACAAACAGATGCTTACTTTATCACGGACTTCAGATATGTTGAACAAGCAAAAAAACAAGCAGTTGGCTTTGAAATCATTCAACATGGACCTTCTATTTTCAGTGAAGTTGCAAAGCTTTGCCAAGAAAAAGGAATTCAAAAATTAGGTTTTGAGAAAGACCATGTTACTTTCAGTACATATGAAACTTTACAAAAGCAATTGCCAGTATCTTTAGTCCCTGTTTCAGGTTTAGTTGAAAAAATTCGTATGATTAAAAGTGAAGAAGAAGTTAAAACGATTAAGATTGCAGCAGATATTGCAGATGCAGCTTATAAACATATTCTTGAATTTATTCAACCTGGAAGAACAGAACTTGAAGTATCTAATGAACTTGAATTCTTTATGAGAAAAGCCGGTGCAACATCTTCTTCCTTTGATACGATTGTCGCATCAGGTGTCCGTTCTGCTTTACCACATGGTGTAGCAACAAATAAAGTGATCGAAAAAGGGGATATGGTAACACTTGATTTTGGTGCAATCTATAATGGATATATATCTGATATCACAAGAACACTAGCGGTAGGAGAACCATCTGATCAGCTAAAAGAGATATATCAAATTGTTTTAGATGCTCAACTTTTAGGTGTGGAAAAAATTGGTCCGAACATGACTGGTAAAGAAGCTGACAGTATTTGTCGCGACTATATTGCAAAACATGGATATGGAGAGCAATTTGGCCACTCTACAGGACATGGTATTGGATTAGAAGTTCATGAAGGTCCAGGCTTATCTTTCCGATCTGATACAATCTTGGTTCCAGGTATGGTTGTTACTTGTGAACCTGGTATTTATGTTCCAGAATTAGGCGGAGTCCGTATCGAGGATGACTTACTTATTACTGAAAATGGAAATGAAGTATTGACTCATTCCACTAAAGAACTTATTATTTTGTAAAATTATAGGAGGAACTTTTTGCATGATTTCAGTAAACGATTTTCGTACAGGATTAACAATTGAGGTTGACGGAGGAATTTGGAGAGTTTTAGACTTCCAACACGTTAAACCAGGTAAAGGTGCGGCATTTGTTCGTTCTAAATTAAGAAATCTTCGTACTGGTGCAGTACAAGAAAAAACATTCCGTGCAGGCGAAAAAGTAGAAAAAGCTCAAATTGATAATCGCAAAATGCAATATTTATATGCAAGCGGTGATCTTCATGTATTCATGGATACTGAGTCTTATGAACAAGTTGAATTACCATCTAGTGCAATTGAAAATGAATTAAATTACTTGAAAGAAAATATGGAAGTTCAAATCATGATGTTCCAAGGAGAAACTCTTGGTATTGAGCTACCAAATACAGTCGTTCTTGAAGTAACTGAAACAGAACCAGGTATTAAAGGAGATACTGCATCTGGTGGTTCTAAACCTGCTACATTAGAAACTGGTTTAGTTGTTCAAGTACCATTCTTTGTTAACGTTGGAGATAAATTAATTATCAATACAACTGATGGTACTTACGTGTCTCGTGCGTAAGTCATCTTATATTTAGATTTTATGATAAGCAGTCGATTTATTCGGCTGCTTTTTTTTGTCTCTAAAATAGCAATTTTTATTTGGAAGTCATACTTTGTCCCACCTTTAAATACATTTTAATAGAGACTTTAGACGAAATGAATTTAAAGGGAGGGATAAAAATGCAAACTATTCTATCTTTATTTTCATCAGCTATTCAAGAACAATTAACCAAACTCCCGAAACAAAATTTTGAGTTAATGGAAGAAATTCGAATTAGAATGAATAGACCAATTGAGGTAACGGCTATGGGAAATATCGTTTACTTGCCTTATATCATTCGTGAATCAGATTGTGAACAGATTATAAATAAAATTAGTCAGAACTCCTTTTATATGTTAGATGAGGAATTAAGACGAGGATATATTACCATCTCAGGAGGTCATCGAATCGGTTTAGCTGGAAAAGTCATATTAGAGGATGGAAAAGTAAAAGGGATTCGTCATATTTCATCATTTAACATAAGAATCGCAAAAGAACAGATTGGAATTGCTGAGAGATGGATTCCATATTTGTATCACTCTGAATGGAAACACACCATGATTGTTGGACCACCACAAACAGGAAAAACAACACTGTTAAGAGACATTGCCAGAATTATTTCGTCGGGGTACAAGCCTTTATCCATCCACCCATTGAAAGTTGGTATCGTTGACGAACGTTCTGAGATTGCAGGCTGTGTCAATGGCGTTCCACAGTTAACTTTTGGACTTCGTATTGATGTATTAGATGGATGTCCAAAGGCAGAAGGAATGATGATGATGATCCGTTCCATGAGTCCAGATGTATTAGTAGTAGATGAAATTGGCCGCAAAGAAGATACAGAAGCCATACTAGAAGCTGTCAATGCTGGAATACGTCTCGTTATGACCACTCATGGAGAATCATATGATGATCTTTTAAAGCGACCGACACTAAGGCCTATTCTTGAACAAAAGGTATTTGATCGATTTTTTATTTTGTCCCGTAATAAAGGTCCTGGGACCATAGTTGGGATTAAAGATAAAGATGGGAAAGAAATGGTTAGAAAAGTGAGTGTTACGTCATGAAAATAATAGGTGCGTGTTTCATTCTACTAACAACAACATATTTAGGTTTTGAAGCTGCAAGAATGTTATCAGAGCGTACAAGACAATTGAGACTTTTAAAATCAGCTTTGCAAAGTCTAGAAGCAGAAATTATGTATGGGCATGCCCCGCTCCATGAAGCTTCAAGAAGAATTGCAAAACAGATTGATAAACCAGTAGGTATGATATTTGAAACATTTGCTGATAAGCTTGTGATTCAACTAACATCTGCGAAAGAAGCTTGGGAAGAAAGCTTAACTGAAGTTTGGAAACAAACAGCATTAAAGAAAGGGGAGCTGGAAATTCTCCTTCAGTTTGGGGAAACGTTAGGAAAACATGACTTAATTCAGCAACAAAAACATATTCAATTAGCTTTAACCCACTTAGATAGGGAAGAAATGGAAGCAAAGGAACGTCAAGTCGTATATGGAAAGATTTATAAAAATTTTGGCTTCCTTGCTGGATTATTAGTAGTCATTTTACTGATATAGTCCTTCGAATAATGGAAAAATGACTTTTTAATACAAAAATAAGGCTTGTTAAATGGGAGGATAAGAAAGATGGGTGTAGATATGGATGTAATATTTCGAATTGCTGGTGTAGGAATTATCGTTGCTTTCATCGTAACGATATTAGATCAAATTGGTAAAAAGGAATATTCGCAGTGGGTTACACTGTTTGGATTTATATATATTTTATTTCAAGTTGCCACCATTGTAGATGACTTATTTGAAAAAATTAAATCGGTTTTCCTATTCAATTAATGAGGGGAGGTCTTTTCGATTGACATTCTTCAAATTGTAGGATTCGGTTTGACCGCCGCTTTTTTAGCCATAGTCATAAAGGAACAAAAGCCAAATATTGCCTTTTTGCTTACCGTATTTGCTGGTACGTTTATCTTTCTTTTTCTAGTTGATCAAATTCAAATGGTTATTGAGATGATTGAAAGAATAGCAGTAAATGCGAATGTAAATACCGTTTACGTTGAAACAATCCTAAAAATTATTGGGATTGCTTATATCGTGGAATTTGCCTCCCAAATTACAAAAGATGCAGGTCAAGGAGCAATTGCATCAAAGATTGAGATGGCTGGTAAAGTAATTATTCTTGCGATGGCTGTCCCTATTTTAACGATATTAATTGAAATGGTAATTAAAATGATTCCGTCATAAAGACTTATATAGACACTGCCTAGTTATCGCAAGGTACTTAAAATAGAGGTGAAAAATATGAAGCAACGAATTCTACTCTTCATAGCAATAAGTTTTGCAAGTTTCTTCTTGTGGACAAGTCCAGCTCAAGCGAATACGGGAAGTGGAGAAAATATTGGCATTGATTTGATTGAAGATCAAATCAATTCTTTTGATTTTAGTGATATTGAAGAGTTTTGGGATAAATTAAAGCAAGATTATGGTGGGTTTTTACCAGAGACCGAGAGAAAAGGGTTAGTAGATTATATTAACTCAGCTAATGATTTTAATATTCAAGAATGGGGGCTTGGGATATTAAAGTTTATTTTCCATGAATTAATTACCAATGGAAACTTAATCGGTACATTAATCATGCTGACGGTATTTAGTATGTTTCTACAGTCTCTACAAAATTCTTTTGAAAAAAGCTCAGTCAGTAAAATTGCATACGCAATAGTTTTTATGGTTCTAATGATTATCGCCCTTAATAGTTTTCACGTTGCCATGCAATATGCACTTTCTGCCATTCAAACGATGATTAATTTTACGCTAGCATTCATTCCATTGTTATTAGCATTAATCGCAACAAGTGGCGGAGTCATTTCTGCAGGTTTTTTTCACCCAGTAGTTTTGTTTTTAGCAAATATAAGCGGAATTTTCGTTGAATATATTGTCTTACCATTGTTATTCCTCTCAACTTTATTAAGTATTGTTAGCACGCTAACTGAACAATATAAAGCAACTCAATTAGCACAACTACTTAGAAATTGGAGTATTGGATTATTAGGTATTTTTATGACCATTTTCTTAAGTGTCGTTTCCATACAAGGAACAGCAACTGCTGTAGCTGATGGAGTAGCTGTAAAAACAGCAAAATTTGTTACAGGGAATTTTATCCCAGTCGTAGGTCGAATGTTTACGGATGCCGCTGATACGGTGATTACAGCTTCTGCAGTTTTGAAAAATACAATTGGTATCGCAGGTGTCGGTATTCTTTTATTATTAATTTTGTTTCCAGCCTTTAAAATCTTGATCATTGCTTTTATTTATAAATTTTCAGCTGCTCTCCTTCAGCCATTAGGTGGGGGACCAATCATTACTTGTTTAGATGTCATTTCAAAATGTGTCATCTATCTTTTTGCAGCACTAGGAATTGTTTCCATTATGTTCTTTATTAGTTTAACCGTCATTATTTTAGCTGGAAATTTCACAATAATGGTTCGATGAGGTGAGAGGATGGATTTTATAACAAGCTGGGTAACCAATATTATTTTATTTATTCTTCTAGCAGCTATTGTCGAAATGCTACTCCCACAAACAAGTTTGCAAAAGTATGTGAAAATGGTTCTTGGTCTGTTACTGATTATTATGATTCTCTCACCTATATTTAAATTATTTTCATTAGATACCGATCAGTTTTTATCAGAGATTACAAAGTTATCGAAAATAGATACTCAAAAAATAGAAAAATCATTAGAAGAAAAGAAAATAGAAATACAAGCCGAACAATATGCATATATTTTAGAACAAACGGCTGTCCAATTGAAAGATATGACAGAAAAGGAGTTGATGGACGAGTTTGGTTATCAATTTACAAATATTAAGGTAGACCTCGAAACGGGTAAGAATATTCTACCAAGTAATATAGAAAATATTCTAAATACGATGAGTAAAATTTACGTTTCAGTCGAAGAGTATGACGAAAATGTCTCAGTTGAAGCCGTAAAAACTGTTGAAATTGATACCAGTCGTGAGCCTGTTCAAAATGATGATCGACGATTGGCAAGTAAGATAAAAGAGTTTCTGGCACGAAATTGGGGGGTAGATATGGAAATGATTGAAATTAAAGTTGAAAGGAGGGGAGGAAGATGAGAGATTCAAGGGATTTTCTAACTAGATTAAAAGATTGGTTTATGGATTCGAATTCTAAAAGTCAAATGAATAAAAAACATTATATTCTTATTTTACTAGTATTGGGTATCGCATTTATGTTGTTTGCCAGTTTAATGTCGAAGTCTCCATCTCCTAGCTCTCAACCAGTGAATGCGAACATAGACAATCAAGAGGATGTAGAAGCTTTTGGCAACACTCAAAAGAGCCAGCCAAACTCTATGATCGAGTATGAAAGATATTATGAGAACCAATTAAAAGATGCTCTTGAAACGATAGTTGGAGTAGAAGAGGTAGCCATCGTTGTCAATGTTGAGTCGACTGAAAAGAAGGAATACGAAAAAAATGTTATCCATCATCGTCAAACGACCGATGAAACTGACGCAAATGGTGGGAAAAGGAAAGTTGAAGATATCTCAACAGAAGAACAAATGGTGACTATCCGTGAAGGTGATAAAGAAATTCCGCTCGTCTCAACAACATGGAAGCCGAAAATACAAGGTGTCCTTGTTGTTGCAAAGGGGGCTGATAATATCCAAGTGAAAAAATGGATTATTGAAGCTGTAACAAGAGTATTAGATGTACCTAGTCATCGAGTCTCTGTTCAGGCAAAAAAATAAGATTTTAGGAGGAATCAAAAATGATGTTGAAAAAACAAACAGTATGGTTGTTAACAATGGTAGCCTTAGTTGTTGTCCTCTCAGTATATTATTTAGTAGGCGGCAATGAGGTTAATAATGTTGCTAATCCAGATCAAAATAATGATAGTGAACAAACAGATGGAAATAATAATGGAGGAGTAAATGAAGTAACAGATGAAGTATTTGAAGCCATTCGTCTTCAAATGCAAGATGAGCGTTCTAGAAGAGTTGAAGAATTACAAAATATTATGGTAGATAGTAGCTTATCGGCAGAAGAAAAGAGTGCAGCGAAAGATGAAATGGACCGCATTCATGAAATCGCAGACCAAGAAAGATTTTTAGAGACATTGATAAAATCTACTTTAAATTATGAAGATGCATTAGTTCGCTCTAATGGTAAAGAAGTATCCATTACCGTAAAAGGTGGAGAAGCAACTAAAGCTAGTGCAAATGAAATCGTTAAACTCGTGAAACGTGAGGTAGGTACATCATTTGTACAAGTATCTTTCCAAACTAAAGCAGAAAGTGATGATGAAGAATCGACAAAATAAATTAAATAATACGAAATGGTTAAAGTGTTCCATATAAGTTTTTTGGAACACTTTTTTGTTCGAAATAAAGACCGTTTTATTTTAATTGAATTAATGGTATATTTTATCGTATAGTATTAGTAGCTAGTCATAATTTTTTAAGGGGTGTCTATTTATGTTAAAAGTAGCAGAAATCCGTGAACTTATTCGATTAGTAGATCAGTCAAACATTAATGAATTTACATATGAATTTGAAGGTTTAAAGTTAGAAATGAAGAAAAGTACTACTGGACGTGAAGTTGTCTCAGTCCCAGTTCAAACAGTAACTGTACAACCACAAGAGACTCAAGTTCAAGCTCCTGTTGTTCATGTTGCACCAAAAGCAGAGCCTGAAATAAAACAACAACAACCAGTTGAAAAAGTTGTATCTGAACAATCAACTGACAATCTTCATAAAATTACGTCTCCAATGGTTGGGACATTCTATCAAGCTCCTTCTCCTGGTGCAGAGCCTTATGTTAAGGTAGGTTCGAAAGTGAGCAAAGATAGTGTTGTATGCATCGTTGAAGCGATGAAATTATTTAATGAAATTGAAGCAGAAGTTGATGGTGAAATCGTCGAAATTCTTGTTAAAGATGGGCAGTTAGTTGAGTATGGACAGCCGCTCTTTTTGGTGAAAGCAAATTAAGGGGTGGAAATGGTGATAAAAAAAATATTAATTGCCAATCGTGGTGAAATTGCAGTCAGAATTATACGAGCATGTAAAGAGTTGGGAATTGAAACAGTTGCAGTATACTCAGAAGCTGATTCTGAGGCTTTGCATGTACAAATGGCTGATGAAGCTTATTGTATTGGTCCACATTTGTCAAAGGAAAGTTATTTAAACATTCCGAATATAATTAGTGTAGCTAAGCTTACTGGATGTGATGCTATCCATCCAGGATATGGGTTTTTAGCTGAGAATGAAAACTTTGCTCGATTAGTTCAAGAATGCCAACTTATTTTCGTTGGTCCTAACCCTGATGCCATTCATCAAATGGGAATTAAAGATATTGCAAGAGAAACGATGAAAAAAGCTGGTGTTCCAATTGTGCCTGGTTCTGAAGGAATCATTGAAAATATTGATGAGGCACTTAACATTGCTCGTGAAATAGGGTATCCTATTATTATAAAGGCAACAGCCGGTGGCGGTGGTAAAGGTATTCGTGTTGCTAGAAATGAAGAGGAATTAATAAAAGGAATCAACATTACGCAACAAGAAGCTCAAACAGCGTTTGGAAACCCTGGAGTATATTTAGAAAAATATATTGAAGATTTCCGTCATGTTGAAATCCAAGTATTAGCAGATCAATACGGCAATGTTATCCACCTTGGTGAAAGGGATTGTACAATACAGCGTCGATTACAAAAGCTATTAGAGGAAGCACCATCTCCAGCATTGAATGATGAAATCCGTAATAGAATGGGTGAAGCAGCAGTAAATGCCGCTAAAGCTGTAAATTATTCTGGTGCGGGAACGATTGAATTTATTTATGATTACAAAAATCAAAATTTCTATTTCATGGAAATGAATACAAGAATTCAAGTAGAGCATCCTGTAACTGAATTAATTACAGGAGTGGATTTAATTAAAGAACAAATTTTAGTGGCTTCTGGAGTTCCTTTACGTTACAAACAAGAGGATATCCAATTTACAGGTTGGGCAATCGAATGCCGGATTAATGCCGAAAACCCTGAGAAGAACTTCATGCCTTCTCCTGGGAAAATTCAAATGTACTTGCCACCAGGAGGTCTTGGTGTTCGAGTTGACTCAGCAGCTTACCCAGGGTATTCTATCCCACCATATTACGATTCCATGATTGCAAAACTTATTGTTCATGGTAATACACGTGAAGAAGCAATTAGTCGTATGAAACGGGCATTAAGTGAATTTGCTATAGAAGGTGTCTCCACAACTATTCCATTCCATTTACGTCTATTAGAACATGAGGCGTTCACTAGTGGGAACTTTAATACAAAGTTTTTGGAAATGTATGATGTAATGAAATAATGGTGAGGAGGTGTACATAAATGGCAGAAAATCAAGCATTAGAAATGACTTATGGAGGATTAGGTAAAGTTGAAATTGCTCCTGAAGTTATTGAAGTAATTGCCGGAATTGCAGCAAGTGAAATTAAAGGTGTCGCAATGATGCGTGGAAATTTTGCATCTGGTGTTGTAGAACGTCTTGGAAAGAAAAATCATGGAAAAGGTATTCGTGTTTCTTTAACTGAAGATCATGTAAAAATCGATGTGTATTGCGTATTAAACTTTGGCGTTTCTATACCAAAAGTTGCAAAAGAAATGCAAGAAAATATTCGTCAAGCATTATTAAATATGACGGGCTTAGAAACAGATGAAATTAATATCCATGTTCAAAATGTTGTATTCGATACACAAAAATACGACAATGAGAGTGAAGTTGATTAATTTTTAAAACTTGCAGGGAGCGATCCCTGCTTTTTTTTAACAAAATTATAGGAAAAATGGATGAGCACTTTCTTTTTATGAGAAAACTATGCTATCATTCTTTTTAGTGAAATTGTAAATAAAGGAAATAAAGGAGTTTTCTCATGAAAAGAAGGTCAGCTAGAGAAAAGGCTTTACAAGCACTTTTTCAAATTGATGTAGGCAAAATTGATGTTGATGAAGCCTATGAATATGTTTTAAATGACGAAGAAACAGATGAGTTTTTAAAACAATTAATATATGGAACAGTATCCAATTTAAGTGAAATCGATGAATTGATTTCACAATGTTTAGATCACTGGAAATTAGATCGATTAGCCAATGTCGATCGCAATATTTTAAGAATGGCTGTATATGAAATGAAGTATTTAGATGAAATTCCGACAAGTGTTTCAATTAATGAAGCTGTAGAAATTGCAAAAGTTTTCGGTGATGAAAAATCTGGAAGTTTTGTCAATGCGGTTTTATCTAAGGTTAAAAACGTTTTAGAATCGAACCTTGAATGAATGGGGTGAATTCATGACAGGTAAGTTTATTAATGGAAAAGAAATTGCAGCCAATAAGAAAAAACAAATCAAAGAAGAAGTTTCTGAGTTAATTCAACAGGGAATCCAACCAGGTCTTGCCGTGATTTTAGTTGGGGACAACCCTGCTTCAAAAACGTATGTAAGTAATAAGCAGAAAGCTTGTCGAGAAGTAGGAATTGATTCATTTTTGTTTCATTATGATGATTCTATTTCCGAGGATATGCTCGTTCAGAAAATTCAAGAGCTAAATAATGATTCTAGTATACATGGTATTTTAGTTCAATTACCACTACCAAAACATATTGATACAAGGGTGGTAATTAATACGATTCACCCAAATAAAGACGTAGATGGTTTCCATCCCATTAATGTTGGGAATATGATGACTGGTAACACATCTTTTACTCCTTGCACACCACTAGGGGTTATGGAAATGTTGAAATCTATTTCTTATTCTGTATCTGGCAAACATGCCGTTGTTATTGGGAGAAGCAATATTGTAGGAAAACCAATGGGTCAATTATTACTTCAAGCTGATGCTACAGTTACCTATTGTCATTCGAAGACAAAAGACTTAAAAAACTATACAAGCCAAGCTGATATTATTATTTCTGCAGTCGGAAAAGCTAAATTTATTACAGCAGATTATGTGAAAAAAGGGGCAGTTGTCATTGATGTTGGTATGAATCGAGATGAAAATGGGAAGCTTTGTGGAGATGTAGATACGAACGATTGTCTTGACAAAGTTTCTTATATCACTCCAGTACCAGGCGGTGTTGGACCGATGACGATTACGATGCTTTTAGCCAACACATTATTAGCCGCAAAAAAACTGTCCAATGTTTAATTTTGAATTATGAAGACTTCCAAAAAATTACTTAAGCAGCACCGAAATAGGTGACTGCTTTCCTTTTTTTGTGTACACTAAAAATATATGTATGTGAAAAGTCTCGAAGGAGAATGAAACATGGAGACGAATCGTTACTTAACTGTACAAGCATTAACGAAATATATTAAACGGAAATTTGATTATGATCCACATCTTCAAGATATTTTTGTAAAAGGGGAAATTTCCAATTTTAAAAGACATTCAAGTGGACATTTATATTTTACATTAAAAGATGATAAAGCCCGAATTTTAGCTGTAATGTTTTCTATGAATGCTAATAAGTTGAAATTTCTTCCCGAAAATGGCATGAATGTCCTTTTGCGTGGTGAAATTTCTGTTTATGAAGCAAGTGGCCAATATCAAATCTATGTAAAAGAAATGCAGCCTGATGGAATTGGTGGATTATATTTAGCTTTTGAACAGCTGAAAGAAAAACTTGAAAAGGAAGGTCTTTTTTCTAAACAATATAAAAAACCTATTCCTACATATCCGAAAGTGGTTGGGGTCATTACTTCACCAACCGGAGCGGCAATTCGGGATATATTAACGACTATTAAAAGAAGGTATCCGATTGCTAAAATTATCGTCTATCCAGCTCTTGTACAAGGAGTACAGGCTGGTGCTTCGGTGGCAAAAGCGATTAAAACAGCCAATGATCGAAAAGAAGCCGATGTCTTAATCGTTGGGCGTGGTGGTGGTTCAATTGAAGAGCTATGGGCTTTTAATGAGGAAATCGTCGCTCGAGCAATTTTTGAATCTAAGATTCCGATCATTTCTGCAGTTGGTCATGAAACGGATACGACAATTGCTGACTTTGTTGCAGACCTTCGCGCTCCGACTCCAACAGGTGCGGCAGAATTAGCCGTTCCACATATTGAAGACTTAACTGAACGATTACTAAATCGCAAATTAAGGCTCATTCGTGTGATGAAAGAGAATTTTAATGCTGAACAAACAAGATTAAATCGCCTTATGAAGTCATATGCATTTCGCATGCCACATCGACTCTTTGAGCAAAAGCTGGAGCAATTAGACCGTACAGTAGAACGTTCTAAACGACAAATGCTAAAACTCGTTCAAACTGAAGAACAAAACTTGAAAGCTTTAACAGCAAGACTATCAAGAAATCATCCAACACAAAAAGTTCAACAAATGCTGATCGAGTTTGAAAGACAGCAAAAAAGTATGAATAGAGCGATGGATGTCATCTTGAAAAAGAAACAGCAACAATTTGTTAGTTCAATCCAAACATTAAAAGCGCTAAGTCCATTAAAAATTATGGAACGTGGATATAGCCTTATTTATGATGATAATCATGAATTAGTGAAAAGTGTTACTCAGCTTGAAAAAGGTGATCAAATTGAAGTTTCATTCATTGATGGAAACATTCAAGCTGAAATTACTGGTAAAAAGGAGTTGAAACGAAATGACTGAAAAGCAAGCATTGTCATTTGAAGATGCGATGGAAAAGCTGGAAGGAATTGTGGATGTATTAGAAGAAGGAAATGTACCTTTAGAAAAAGCGATATCTTTATATAAAGAAGGCATGGAACTGGCTAATCTTTGTCATATGAAATTGAAAAACATTGAGGAGCAGTTAGCCGAGATTTTAAATGAAGATGGAGAAAAGGAAAAATTTGTCATCACTGAGGAGGGCTAATATGCTTCATTTAAAAGAGTTTATGGATGAAAGAATAGGTATTATTAATGATGAACTCGCAAAATATATAAATAAACTAAATGCCCCTTCAAATTTAAAAAAATCTATGAACTATTCATTGATGGCAGGGGGAAAAAGAATTCGTCCAATTCTTTTGTTTGCAACTTTACAAGCCTTTCAAAAAAATCTAAATCTAGGCTTACCAGTTGCTTGTGCATTAGAAATGATTCATACCTATTCTTTAATACATGATGATTTGCCTTGTATGGATGATGATGATTTGAGAAGGGGAAAACCAACTAACCATAAAGTCTTTGGTGAAGCAGTTGCTGTACTCGCTGGCGATGGTTTATTAACTTATAGTTTTCAAATTATCATGGAATCAGACCAATTTACACCAGAGCAAAAAGTTGCCCTCGTGTATGAACTTGCAAAAGCTGCCGGTCCAGAAGGTATGGTTGCTGGACAACTTGCCGATATGGAAGGGGAAAACGGTAATCTTTCTTTACAAGAACTAGAATATATTCATTTACATAAAACAGGAAAACTTCTTGCTTTTCCTATTATTGCGGCTACTATTCTTGCTGATTGTGATCGTGAAGTGAAGAAAGAATTAGCAGAATATGCAAAACATATTGGGTTAGCGTTTCAAATTCAAGATGATATTCTTGATGTCGAAGGTACAACAGAGAAATTAGGAAAAACAGCTGGTAGTGATACTGAAAATAATAAAAGCACATATATAACTCTATTGTCTTTAGAAGGAGCAAAGGAAAAATTGAATGAGCATCTTTCTAAGGCACGTGCCATACTTGAAAGACTTCCAATTGACACAACGCTTTTGTTAGAGATTACAGATTTAATTGGAAAAAGAGAAAATTAATTAAAAAGAACTAAATCATGCATAAAAAGGAACTTGTTATGAAAGATGAAAAAGTAAGATTAGATACATTAGTAGTAGAACAAGGTTTAGCTGAAACGAGAGAAAAAGCAAAACGAATGATTATGGCAGGAATGATTTATTCCAATGATGAAAGGTTAGACAAGCCTGGTGTAAAAATCCCTGCTTCAACTCCGCTTCAAGTCAAAGGTGAGAAAATACGTTATGTCTCTCGTGGAGGATTTAAGCTTGAAAAGGCATTAAAAGAATTCGATGTATCCGTTGAAGGAAAAATACTAATTGATATTGGATCCTCAACGGGAGGGTTTACAGATTGTGCTCTTCAAAATGGAGCAAAGTATTCTTATGCAGTTGATGTAGGATACAATCAACTTGCTTGGAAACTTCGTTCTGACCCTCGAGTTATTGTTATGGAGCGGACGAATTTTCGCCATTTAAAACCAGAAGATTTATCAAAAGATATGCCAGAGTTTGCAGTTATTGATGTTTCTTTTATTTCCCTTAAAATCATGCTTCCTGTTTTACAAAATTTATTAGTACCAGATAGTGATGTTGTTGCATTAATCAAGCCACAATTTGAAGCGGGAAAAGAGTTAGTTGGAAAAAAAGGGATTGTTCGTGATCCTAAAGTTCATATTCAAGTTATAGAGGATATTGTTCAATTTGCAACATCAATTGGTTATCATGCCATTAATTTAACCTATTCTCCGATAACAGGCGGAGATGGTAACATTGAATTTCTCATTCATTTAAAATGGGATGGTATAAAAGATAAGCAAGGTATCAATCAAATACCTATCAGTGTAGAAGAGATTGTACGTCTTGCTCATACTGAACTGAAAAAAGGATCGAGAGAGGAATAATAGCCTCTCTTTTTTATTTTCATTACTTACTTAAGATGAAACTCTATTTAAAATACGGTATTTTTATTTATTTTTTATTTTTTATTCAGTAAAATAGAGGAGAATATATAGGAAATTTGTCGGAATTAGACGAAGTATTATATAGATGAAATGAATGTTAAAGAGGTGGGTATATGAGTAAGGCCAAAAGGCTGATTAAAATCCGCGAGATTATTTCTACAAATGATATTGAAACACAAGATGAATTAGTTGATCAATTAAAAGCTGCTGGTTTTAATGTTACGCAAGCAACCGTCTCCCGTGACATTAAGGAATTACATTTAGTAAAAGTCCCTTATAAAGAAGGTCAATATAAGTATAGTTTACCAGCAGATCAACGATTCAATCCTCAAGATAAGTTAAAGAAAACTCTTGTCGAAGCATTTGTTAAAATTGATTTTGCCGACCATCTTATAGTTTTAAAAACTCTACCTGGTAATGCTCAAGCTGTTGGTGCTTTAATTGACCATTTAGATTGGAATGAAATTTTAGGGACGATTTGTGGAGATGACACATGTTTAATCATATGCCGGACTCCTCTTGATGCCAAGAATTTAACAAATCGTTTTATTGACATG
>Ga0180215_1001662_pt1 | contig 23948 bp, 23 predicted proteins | sample eDN3rd37CBELigBY_FD_128871 | JGI IMG/M metagenome (GOLD analysis project Ga0180215, IMG submission 128871) | Enriched backyard soil microbial communities from Emeryville, California, USA - eDNA 3rd pass 37_C BE-Lig BY (version 2) (version 2) | ecosystem: Environmental > Terrestrial > Soil >...
CGCCAGGCGTTCGGCTTCCACTCTCACGAGGGGCTCATCGGGCTCGCGATGCTCAAGCTGGGAGGGCTGTGTCCGAACCTACCGGGCCGCCAGCCCGCCCATGGATGTGGCAGTTGAGCCGAAAATGAGAGGTACACGATCAAGTACCCGTTCGGGTAGGTGGCAAGCTCCAGCCCGACAGCAACGCCGTCAGTTGAGCTTGAACTCCGGCACGCCGCCGGTGGGCGGCTCCACCGTGCCGTAGCGCTGCTCGTAGCGCTGCAGGCCGTCCTGCATCGCGGCGATGAGCCGCTTGAGGTGGCGGGGCGAGGTGATCACCCGCGAGCGCACCTTCGCCCGCGGCTGCTGCGGCTGCACGAACATGAAATCGAGGACGAACTCGGTCTCGGTGAAGGAGATCGAGGCCATGTTGACGTAGGCGCCCTGCGCCGTCTCGTCGTCCATGGTCACCTGCAGCTGTACCGTGGTGCCGGGCTTGTCGTTCATGACCCCTCCTGAAGGCAGCCCGAGGAGGTACGGCCACCGCCCCGCGGAGTCAACCGGCCCCGGAAACGCGCCGCCCGCCTCGCGCACCCGGGCGTTGAGGCCGATGAGGGTGCGGCGCACGTCGTCCGCGTCCACCTCGGTAAGGAGGAGGACGTCGCCCGCGGCGAAGCCGCCCACGTCCCGGAGGATGCGGGCGATCCGCTCCGCGCCCGACTCGGCGTAGCGCAGGCGGACCTCGGAGAGATCGCCGGCGTTGGAGCCGACCACCAGGGCGAAGCGCCGCGCCGCACCCGCCGCCGCGGGCGGGAGAGCGAGGAGGAGGGCGAGGAGGAGGAGCGCCGTGGCGCGAAGGCCCATCATTCCACCTTCCGGATCAACACCGAGCTCTGGACGCAGCCGTCGACCTCGAGGGCGTCGACGGCGGCGGGATCGCCGCCCGCCTTGGCGAGGGCGCGCCTGCCCGCTCCCACGATGGCATCGGGCGACGGGGCGTCGCCGCAGAAGAGGGCGACGATCCGCTCCGCGCCCAGCGTCTCGTCGAGGCGGATCGCGCCGGGGAGCACCTGGGTTCCGCTGCCGATCCGCTCCCCTTCCACGTAGGGGGTCACCGCCTGCGCCGCGTCGAGGCCGACCACCGCCACCAAGGCCTCCCCGGCCGCGCGCACCTCGAAGCGGATGTCGTCACCGGGGCGGAGCGTGACGCGCGATTTCGGGCAACGCAGCCCGGCAGGTTTCCACGCAACCGCTCCCGGTGGGCAGGAGGGAGCGGCCGTACGCCGCTCGGCTCGTTGGCCAGTTCGAAGAGCGCTTCGACCTACAGCCCGGACCCGATGGCGGTCCACCCGCCGTTCTGCTAAGCCCGGGGCGATGCCGGCGCGAACCGATCCCTACGAGCTGGGCGACGGCCCCGAGGCGGCCCTGCTACTCCATGGCTTCAGCGGCTCGCCGTACGAGCTGCGTCCCCTGGCGCAAGGGCTGGCTGCCGCGGGCTTCCGGTGCTCGGTGCCCCTCCTTCCCGGCCATGGGAGCGGCGTCTCGCAGCTCTCGCAGGTGGGGGAGGCGGACTGGCTCGCCGCCGCCCACGACGCCCTCGACGCGCTCCTCGCCCGCGGCCACAGGCGGGTCTTCCTCTGCGGCTTCTCCATGGGCGGCTGCCTCGCCATCCGCGTGGCGGCGGAGCGGCCCGGCGACCTCTGCGCCCTGGCCCTCCTCGCCCCGGCGCTCACCCTGCGCGGCAACGCGGCCCTCTACCGCCACCTCTTCCGGCATCGATGGGTCTCGCGGCTGGTTCCCATGGTGGACAAGGGGGCGATGGACGTGAGCGACGAGCAGGTGAAGCGCGAGGCGCCCTATCTCGGCAGGCTGCCGACCCGCGCCGCGGCGCAGCTCCACCGGGTGATCGAGGGGGCGAAGGAGGCGCTGCCGCAGGTGCGCACGCCGGCGATCGTCCTCTGGGGCGCGAGGGACGCGGTGGTCCCGCGCCGCGCGGCGGAGCGCGCGGCGAAGGAGATCGGCTCCGGGCCCGCGCGCCTCGCGGTCTTTCCCCGCTCCGCCCACCAGCTCGCCCTCGACGTGGAGCGGGAGGCGGTGGCGGCGGAGGTCGCCCGGTTCTTCTCCGTCTTCGTGCGGGCCCAGGCGCCCGCGGAGAGAGCAGGGGGGTAGACGATGGCCGGCGGATACGTGCTCGCGATCGACCAGGGGACCACCGGCACCACGGTGCTGGTGCTCGATCCGAAGCTCGCGGTCAAGGCGCGCGTCAACCGCGAGTTCAAGCAGCACTTCCCGAAGCCCGGGCTGGTGGAGCACGACCTCGAGGAGATCTGGACCAGCGTCGTCCTCGCCATCCACCAGGCGCTGCGCACGGCGCGCATCCGTGGCAACGATCTGGCGGCGATCGGGATCACCAACCAGCGGGAGACGACGGCGCTGTGGAGCCGGCGCACGGGCAAGCCGATCGCGCGGGCGATCGTCTGGCAGGATCGCCGCACCGCGGACCGCTGCCGCGAGCTGCGCGAGGCGGGCCACGAGGAGCTCGTCCGCGCCCGCACTGGCCTCGTGATCGATCCCTACTTCTCCGGCACCAAGCTCCAGTGGATGCTCGACCACTGCCGCGGCGCGCGGGAGCGGGCGCGGCAGGGCGAGCTCGCCTTCGGCACCATCGACAGCTTCCTCGTCTGGCGGCTCACCGGTGGCGAGGTCCACGTCACCGACGTCACCAACGCCAGCCGCACGCTGCTGATGGATCTGCGCCGGCTCGCGTGGGACGACGATCTCCTCTCGATCTTCGACGTTCCGCGGGAGGTGCTGCCGGAGATCCGCAGCTCCTCGGAGATCTACGGCTTTACCCGCGGGGTCAAGGGGCTGCCCGACGGGATCCCGATCGCGGGGATCGCCGGGGATCAGCAGGCGGCGCTCTTCGGGCAGGCCTGCTTCGACGTGGGCGACTCGAAGTGCACCTACGGAACCGGCGCCTTCCTCCTCATGAACGTCGGGTCGAAGCCGGTGGCGTCGAAGGCGGGGCTGCTCGCCACGGTGGGATGGCAGCTCGGCGAAAAGGGCGAGACCGCCTACGCGCTCGAGGGATCGAGCTTCATCGCCGGCGCCGCGGTGCAGTGGCTGCGCGACGGCCTCGGCCTGATCCGCACCGCGGCGGAGGTGGAGACCCTCGCCCGCTCGGTGCGCAACTCCGGCGGGGTGATCTTCGTGCCGGCGCTGGCGGGGCTGGGCGCGCCCCACTGGCGTCCCGAGGCGCGCGGCCTCTTCACCGGGATCGAGCGCGGCACCACCGCCGCCCACCTCGCCCGCGCGGTGCTCGAGGGGATCGCCTTCCAGATCCACGAGCTGTGCGAGGCGATGGAGCGCGACGCGGGGCGGACCATCAAGGCCTTCAAGGTGGACGGCGGCGCCTGTGCCAACGACCTGCTCATGCAGTTCCAGGCCGACCTCCTCCAGACGCCGGTGATCCGCCCGAAGATGATCGAGACCACCGCCCTGGGGGCCGCCTTCCTCGCCGGGCTCGCGGTGGGGATCTGGCCGTCGAAGGAGTCGATCCGCCGGGTGTGGAAGCAGGACCGCCGCTTCAGCCCCCGGATGAAGTCGCCCGCCCGGGCGGAGCGGCTCGCCGCGTGGCAGGCGGCGGTGGCGCGGGCCTGAGGCGCCGGCTCGCTTCGCCGCCGGCGGAGCGACCGGCAGGCCGCGGCGCGCGTGCCCGGCAGGGGGGCGGCACCGCCTGCACAAGCTGCGCACGTTGAAGGCATGACGGGCGCAGCACCATCCAGGACCTCGTCACGGGAGCGATCGCGTCACGCGGCGGCCGCGCGGTGGGCGTGGCTCCTCGCCGCGTCCCTCGCCGCCTGCCTGCCCGGCATCGACGAGTGGAACGGCGAGGACGAGAGGGAGGTGGGCACCGCCAGCGTCTCGCCGGTGCCCCGGGGCGGAGATCCCTGGGAGACCGATTCCCTCGCCTGGCAGTTCGGCGGGAACCTCGCCTGCGGGACCACGCCGCCGGGCACCCCCACCCAGCCGGGCCAGGCGCCGGTCGAAAACCCGATGCCGGCGGTGGTGGAGATCTGGGACGGCCTGGTCGATCCCTGCACCGACGAGCTGGAGGAGGGGACGCGCGTCCTGCGGATCCAGGTCTCGGACGTGAGCGCCGGCACCTATCCCGTGGCCCAGGGCTGCGTCGGGCCACGGACCGCGCGGGTGCTCTGGGGCGAGGTCCGCGGCGGCGCTCTCTTCTTCATCGAGGGGCAGGAGGGCTCGGTGACCCTCCTCGGCCTCGACGACGACGACGTGCTCGAGGGCGCCTTCAGCGTGCGCTTCGCCGACACCGGCTTCACCAGCGGCGGCTTCCGCGCGGCGGTCGCCTGCCTCGCGGTCGATCGCTTCCTCCCGGTGGAGAACGAATCGAGCCCCCAAACACCGTAATTGGGCTACGGTCGCCCCATGGAACCCAGATCGCCGCGCGTCTACGCGCTCCACGGGGGTGGGACGACCCCCGCCCTCTGGAACCCGCTGCGGCGCGTGGCCCCCGACCTGCCGCTGGTCACGCCGGATCTCAACCGCATCGCCCGCCGCATCGGCGCGACGCCGAGCTACGGGCAGGTGGTCGACGCGCTCCTCGAGGAGGCGCCGGAAGGACCGCTCGTCCTCGCGGGGGCGACGCTGGGCGCGCGCTTCGCCGTCTCCCTCGGCGCGCGGCTGGGGGATCGGCTCCGCGGCATGCTCCTCCTCATGCCCCTCGACGCGGACGAGGAAGCCTCCTTCCTCGCCAAGTTCGCCGGCCTCCGCCGCTTCCTGGTGGAGGGCTACAACGAGCGCTACCGAGAGACGGCGATCCCGGTGATGCTCCACCGCTGGAGCCCGCGCTTCTACGAGGCCTCGCAGGAGCTGCGCGCGATCCTCGACGAGGGCGCCGGGCCCGCTGCGGCGCCGCTCGCCCACGCCTCGAGCGTGCTCGACGAGCCGGCGGCGCTCCAGCTCCGCCGCATCCGCGCGCCGGTGGACGTGCGCTTCGGCGCCGCCGATCCCGTCTTCGAGCCGGCCCTCGCCGCGTCGTGGCGCAGGCAGCCGGCGGTTCGCTCGGTGGAGATCCTCCCGGAGGTCTCCCACCAGATCCCCCTGGAGGTGCCAGAGCGGATCGCCGCCGATCTCCGCCGGCTGCTCGCGGGGTGATCAGGCGCGGGCGCGCCGCTCCTGCGCGGGCTCGCCCAGCTCGAGCCCGGGAAAGAGCGACTCGAGGAGCTCGCGCACGCTGGAGACCCCCGCCAGCGGCAGCTCCGCCTTCTCCAGGCGGCGCAGGTTGGTGGAGGGGAGCCAGGCGGTGCCGAAGCCCATCTTCGCCGCCTCGGCGAGGCGCACCTCCGGCGCGGTGACGCCGCGGACCTCGCCCGCGAGCCCCACCTCGCCGAAGAAGACCGCGGAGGCGGGGACCGGCTCGTTGAGGCGCGAGGAGACGAGGGCGGCGCAGACCGCGAGATCCGCCGCGGGCTCGGTCAGCTCCACGCCGCCCGCCACGTTGACGAAGATGTCGCAGGGACCGAAGGCGAGGCCGAGCTTCCGCTCCAGCACCGCGGCGAGGAGCGCCACGCGGTTGGGATCGACGCCGATGCTCTTGCGCTGGCCGGTACCGTACTGGGTGGGGGCCACCAGCGCCTGCACCTCCACCAGCAGGGGCCGGGTGCCGGAGACGGTGGCGGTGACCACCGAGCCCGGCTGCCCCTCCGGCCGCTCGGCCAGGAAGAGGGAGGAGGGGTCGGGCACCTCCGCCAGCCCCGAGCCGCGCATCTCGAAGACGCCGATCTCGTTGGTGGAACCGAAGCGGTTCTTGTGGGCGCGCAGGACGCGGAAGGCGTGGCCCGCGTCCCCCTCGAAGTAGAGGACCGTGTCCACCATGTGCTCGAGGATCCGCGGGCCGGCGATGGCGCCGTCCTTGGTGACGTGGCCCACCACGAAGGTCGGGGTGTCGGTCCGCTTGGCGAAGGCCATCAGCCGGCCCGCCACCTCGCGCACCTGGCTCACCGTCCCCGGCGCGCTCCCCAGCTCCGGCAGGAAGAGGGTCTGGATCGAGTCGATCGCCAGCGCGGCGGGCCGCAGCTTCTCCGCCTCGGCGAGGACCTTGTCCGCGTCGGTCTCCGCGAGGAGGAGGAGGTTCTTCGCCCCCACGCCGAGGCGATCGCCGCGCAGGCGCGTCTGGCGGAGCGACTCCTCGCCGGAGACGTAGAGGACGGGGCGATCGCCCCGTGCCAGCCTGTCGAGGGCGGCGAGGAGGAGGGTCGACTTGCCGATCCCCGGATCGCCGCCGAGGAGGACGAGGGAGCCCGGGACCACGCCGCCGCCGAGGACCCGATCGAACTCCGCGATGCCGGTGCGCAACCGGACCGCCTCGTCCGCTTCCACCTCCGCGATGGGCATGGGCTTGAGGCCGGTCCCGCCCGCCCCCCAGGCCGGCCGGGCGTCGCCACCCCGCGGCTCCACCGCCTCCTCGACCATCGTGTCCCACGCCTTGCACGCGGGGCACTGGCCCAGCCACTTGATCGATCGGTGTCCGCACGCGCTGCAGCCGAACTCCGTGCGCTTCTTCGCCATCGCCGCCCTCCGGATCTACCGGGGCAGCCTACCGCACGGGTCCGACGTTCACTTGAAGATCGAGGCGGACGCCCTGGCGCGGCGGGCCTGGATCCAGGCGTCGAAGGAGACGGGGCCCGCGCCGCCGAGGAGGAAGACGAGGAAGATCACCAGGAAGAGGAGCGCCTTCTCCTGCTGGGCGAAGGGATCGTCCCGGTGGGAGAAGACCGCCACCGCCATGGTGAAGGCGGCGAGCGCCGCGGCGGGGCGGGTGAGGAAGCCGATGGCGATGAGGAAGCCGCCGCCCAGCTCCGCCACCACCGCTGCCCAGGCGAAGAACTCGGGCATCGGGAAGCCGAGGGAGCGCACCGTCTCCAGGAACTGGCCGAGCTGCAGGTTCGGGTCGGCGGCTGCCCGGGAGACCTTGGCGTAGCCGTGGGTCATCAGGAGGATGCCCGACACGATCCGGAGCAGGGCCCAGCCGATGTTGCGGAGCGCGGCGTTGGTTCCGTTCAAGGCCAGCAACCTCCCGAAGGGCTGGAACAGGGAGTAGCAGGCTCCGGGGGCAAAAGCCACTTCCCGGCTCGGACCAGGAGCCTTGCGGACGCAGGGGCGGTGGGGCAGAACCTCGGTCCACGGCAGCGGAGGAGGAGAGCATGGCGCGGAATCTACGGGGCGTGCGGGCGGCGATCACCGGTGCCTCCGCCGGCATCGGCGCGGCGACCGCGGCGGAGCTGGCGGCGCTGGGCTGCGAGCTGGTCCTCGGCGCGCGGCGGATGGAGCGGCTCGAGGCGGTCCGCTCGGACATCCTCTCGGTCCACCCCGACGCGCGGGTGGAGATCGTCCCCCTCGACGTGACCGACCCGGCGCAGTGCGAGGCGTTCGCCCGGGCGGCGGGCGAGGTGGAGATCCTGGTCAACAACGCCGGCCTCGCCCGGGGCAGGGAGCCCGTGGCGGAGGGGAGCGAGGCGGACTGGCGGGAGATGATCGAGACCAACCTCCTCGGCCTCCTCCGGATCACCCGCCTCCTCCTGCCGGGGATGATCGAGCGGCGGCGGGGAACGGTGGTCAACCTGGGCTCGGTGGCGGGCGTCGAGGCGTACGCCGGCGGCGCGGTCTACTGCGCCACCAAGGCGGGGGTGCGCTCGATCACCAAGGCGCTGCGCCACGAGCTCCTCGGCACCGGCGTGCGCGTCTGCAACGTGGAGCCCGGCGCGGTCCACACCGAGTTCAGCGAGGTGCGCTTCCGCGGCGACGTGGCCCGGGCCGCCAAGGTCTACGAGGGCTTCCACGCCCTCACCGCCGGCGACGTGGCGGAGGTGATCGCCTTCCTGGTGAGCCGCCCGGCCCACGTGGACATCGAGGAGCTGGTGCTCTACCCCACCGCGCAGGCCTCGCCCTCCGCCTTCCACCGCGAATGAGCGGGCCCGCCGCATGAGCCTGCGGATCCACCACCTCAACACCGCCTCCTTCTGCCCCTTCGGCGGCCGCCTCCTCGACGGCGGGGGCAGGGTGCTCCGCGCGGCGCGGCTGGTGACCCATTCGCTCTTGATCGAGACCGGCGCCGGGCTGGTGCTGGTGGACACCGGCCTCGGCCTGGACGACGTGGCCCACCCCGCCGAGCGGCTCGGCGCCGCCTCGCTGGCGCTCTTGCGCCCGCGCCTCGAGCCCGCCGAGACGGCGGTGCGCCAGGTGGAGTGGCTCGGCTTCCGCCGGGAGGACGTGCGCCACGTGGTCCTCACCCACCTCGACATGGATCACGCGGGTGGCCTGCCCGACTTCCCCACCGCCACCGTCCACGTCTACGGCGCGGAGCTCTACGCCGCCACCATCCGCGCCACCGCCCGCGAGCGGCAGCGCTACCGGCCGATCCACTGGGCCCACGGCCCCCGCTGGCGCACCTACGACGTGCGGGGCGAGCGCTGGTTCGGCTTCGAGGCGGTGCGGCAGCTCGAGGGGCTCCCGCCGGAGATCCTCCTCGTGCCCCTGCCGGGCCACACCCGCGGCCACTGCGGCGTGGCGGTGCAGGGGCCGCAGGGCTGGCTCCTCCACGCGGGCGACGCCTACTTCTTCCACGGCGAGATCCACGAGGCCCACGGCCGCTGCCCCTCGGGCCTCGCCTTCTTCCAGAAGGCGATGGAGATCGATCCCGTCGCCCGCAGGCACAACCGGCAGCGGCTCCGGGAGCTGGTGCGCGCCCACGCGGGCGAGGTGCGCGTCTTCTCCGCGCACGATCCGCGCGAGCTCGAGTGGGCGCAGGCGGCGGGCTGACGCGGGACCCACACTGTGGGACGAAAACTGGATCGCCCCCGGGCCCTCGCCTAGATTCCGCTGCAGCTGCGCGGGCGTCGAACACCCCGGCCGCGAACCACACCATCTGCCATCGCCAACGCATCCGGCAGGATGCAACGCCCGAGGTTTGCCCTTTGGCCGAAGTGATCGACATCTCGCTCCACCGCACCGCACTCGACGTCGTGGAGGAGCTCCTCGACAGGCGTGGCCTCGCCTTCTTCCTCAAGCGGGCGGGCTCGCTCCCTTTCGCCATCGACGACAGGCGCGTGGCGGTGGCGGTGGAGCTGGCCGCGCGGCGGATGGGGCGCAGGCCCCACGTCGCCGCGCGGGAGAGCAGCCACCGGGCGGTGCGCCGCAGGCTGATCTCCCTGGTGGCGGAGGCGATGGTCCACGTCGGCTTCTGACGACGATCGGGCGCAACGCGGCCTTGCCGCACGCGCCTCGAGCTGCCAACCTCCGCTCCATGGAGCTCCGTACCGAAGCGACGATCGATCAGCCGCGCGACGTGGTCTTCCGCGTCTACCGCGACATCCTGCCGGACCTCGTCCCCTACCTGCCCAACGTGCGCGGGATCGAGGTGAAGAGCCGCAGCGAGAACGGCGACGTGGTGGAGCTGGTCAACGTCTGGCACGGCGGCGGCGACGTCCCCGCCGCGGTGCGGGCGATCCTCTCCGAGTCGGTGCTCTCCTGGACCGACTACGCCCGCTGGAACGAGAGCGATTTCACCTGTACCTGGCGCAGCGAGGCCCACGCCTTCAAGGAGGCGGTCGACTCCCGCGGCGTCAACTCCTTCGTGGCGCTCGGCCCGCAGCGGATGGCGATCCGCATCGACGGCAGGATCGACGTGGACGCGTCGAAGATTCCCGGCGTGCCCCGGCTCGTCGCCGGCAAGGTGGGCAAGCTGATCGAGTCCTTCCTGATCAAGCAGGTGCAGGACAACCTCCAGGAGGTCGCCCGCGGCGTGGGGCGCTACCTGCGCGAGAACCCGCAGCGATGATCCGGCGCGACTGCCACGAGCGCAACCGCGCCGCCTGGAACGAGGCGACGAGGGCCCACAACAGCCACAAGGGCGATCAGGCGGCCTTCCTGCGGGGCGGCGGGAGCACGCTCTTTCCCGAGGAGATCGAGCTCCTCGGCGACGTGCGCGGCCGCTCGCTCCTCCATCTCCAGTGCAACGCCGGTCAGGACACCCTCTCGATCGCCGCGCGCCTCGGCGCCCGGGTGACCGGCGTCGACATCAGCGACGAGGCGATCGCCTTCGCCCGCCGGCTCTCCGCGGAGAGCGGGATCGCCGGCACCTTCGTCCGGGACGACGTCTACGACTTCCTCGCCACCTGCGACGATCGCTTCGACGTGGTCTTCTCCTCGTACGGCGCGATCAACTGGCTCTCCGATCTGGAGGCGTGGGCCCGCGGGATCGCGCGGCTCCTCCGCCCCGGCGGCCGCTTCGTCCTCGTGGAGTTCCACCCGGTCGCCTTCATGTTCGAGGTGGACGGCACGAGGAAGTACCCCTACTCGACCCACGGCACGCCCGTCGAGGCGGAGGGGGTGAGCGACTACGTCGCCCGGTCCGGCGAGGGGCTCACCCCCGGCGGCCGCGTGGAGGGGGTGCGGGACTTTGTCAACCCGCACCGCGGCGCCGACTTCCCGTGGGGACTGGGCGAGGTGGTCTCCGCGATCCTGGGTGCGGGCCTGCGCCTCGAGGCGCTGCGGGAGTGGCCGTACAGCAACGGCTGCAGGCTCTACGACGAGATGACGATGGACGCGGGGCGGCGGTGGCACCCGCCGGGCCCCGAGATGCCGCTGATGTTCGGCCTCGTCGCTAGAAGCGCTTGAGCGCCGCGAGGAAGCGCGCCTCCGCCACCAGCGCGCCGTCCGACCCCTCGAGGCGCACGGGCACCCACGCCTCCGACTTGCCGCTCTCGTTGGTGCGCGCCTCGTCCAGGGCGGCGAAGGCCGCCTCGTCCGGCTCGCAGACGGCGCGGAGCGTCCCCTTGCCCCTGGCGTGGAAGTCCGCCTCCACCCGCTTGACCAGCATGCCCCACGGGCCCGGCGGGAAGCGGCGGAAGAGGAGCAGGCCCATGGTGATCTCCGCCTGCGTCATCTGCGCGCCGAAGTAGACCGAGCCCAGGTGGTTGCGGGTGCGGCGCTTGAGGGGGAGCGAGGTCACCGCCCGGCGGTCGGTGAGCACCTCCACCTTGAGCCCCATGCCCGAGGTGAGGGGGATGATTTGCGGGATGCCCAGACCGAGCGCGACGTTGGCCGCGTCGGGCGAGAGGGTCCGGAGCTTCTCGATGAGGTCGAGGGCGAGCATGGGCGGAAGCCTAGCCGCCTCGACGCGGTGCGGCAATTCCACCCCCGGGATCAGCGCGCCTCCCGGAGGACGAAAGCGTCGCCCGGCGTGCCGTCCGCGTGGACGTTCCGGACCCGCACTTCCTCCTCGTCCATCTCCACCACCAGGAAGCCGTACGCGGTGCCGTCCGCCACCACCAGCGGGTGCTCCAGCCTGCCGCCGGTGGCCCTGCCGCCGTGGCCCGCCACCACGTAGACGGTGCCGCCCAGCGGCCCTGGCTTCTTCTCGTAGGGCGATGCCTCGTCGAGGATGCGGGAGCGATCCCCCGCGGGTGTGGACCAGGCGCCGGCGATCAGCGCGGTGCGCTCGTAGCCGTGGGAATGGCCGGAGAAGACCAGGTCGACGCCGTTGCGCTCGAGGATGGGCACCACGTTCTGGCGGACGCGGCGCATCCGCTCGTCCCGGTCCGCGTCGTGGGTGCCGTCGGAGTAGGGCGCGTGGTGGAGCACCGCCACGGTCCACCGCGCCTCGTCCGCGGCGAGGTCCGCCTCGAGCCAGCGGAGCATCGGGCCATCGGGTTCAAGGGAATCGGTGGAGCTGTCGAGGACGACGAAGTGGCCGGGGCCGCGGTCGAACGAGTACCAGGCCTCGGTGCCGGAGGGGACGCCGCCCGCCTCTCCCGCCGTGGGGAGCACGAAGAAGTCGAACCAGGGGCCGGTCCCCTGCTCGTCGATGCTCCGCGCCTCGTGGTTGCCGAGGGCCGGCCAGACCACCGTGTTGCCGAGCAGGTCGGCGTAGACGCCGAAGAAGCGATCGACCAGCTCCCGTGCCGTGCCGCGCTCGTAGGCGATATCGCCCACGTGGAGGAGGAAGTCGGGGGGCGCCGTCTCCGCCTCCCGGCGCATGGCGCGCGCCACCGCCGCCTGGGCCGCGTCGCCGGTTCCGGAATCGCCCAGGACCCAGAACCGGATCGACGCCTCCTCCCCGGGCGGCGGGGGGACGTCGAAGTAGAGCGAGGGGTCGGAGACCATCGCGTCGCGGGTGCCGTAGCGGTAGTGGACGCGGGTTCGAGGGGGCAGCTCGCGCAGCGGGACCGCGTGGTAGCGGGTGGGCTCCGCCTCCTCCGCGACCCGATCGAGCGCGGCGGGATCGGTCCCCCACTCGACGCGCCCCACCACCGGGCTGCGCGTCCGCCAGGCCACCGTCACCTCGCGATGGGAGGCCCGCTGCAGGTATGCGCCCGTGTCGCCGATCGGATCGCTCGCGGTGCAGCCACAGCCGAGCACCAGGGCAATCGCCAGCCACCTCTGCATGCGGACTCCTCCGAAGGCGCCGTTTTCCGGCGCCGCTCCATTTGACCCTGCCACGGCTGGGCCGTACGCTCGCCCTCTTCCTGACGACCCGGGTGGGATGCATGCGCGCGGCAATCATCGGTGCCGGGAGCTTCGGTACCGCACTCTCCTTCATCCTCGGCGGCAAGGGGATCGAGGTCCGCCTCTGGGACAGGCAGAGCGACATCTGCGAGGGGATCAACCGGACCCGCCACAACCCCCGCTATCTCTCCCACGCCCGCCTCCCGGAGACGGTGCGCGCCTCCACCTCCTTCGAGGAGGTGCTCGACGGCGCGGAGATGGTGGTGGCGGCGACGCCCTCCCAGTTCGCCCGCGAGGTCTTCGGAAAGGCGCAGCCCTTCCTCCCCCGGGACGTGCCCATCGTCTCCGCCGCCAAGGGGATCGAGGAGGAGACGCTCCTCGTGCCCACCGCGGTGCTGGAGGACGTGCTCGAGCCCCGCTACCACCCCTACCTCGCCGTCCTCTCCGGCCCCTCCTTCGCCAAGGAGATCGTGGAGGGCGCGCCCACCGCGGTGACGGTGGCGGCGCTCTGGCCGCGGGTGGCGGAGCAGGTGCAGGAGGCGTTCACCGCCCAGACCTTCCGCTGCTACACTTCCACCGACGTGGTGGGGGTGCAGCTCGGCGGCGCGTTGAAGAACGTGATCGCCATCGGCTGCGGGATCGTGGACGGTCTCGGCTTCGGCGCCAACGCCCGCGCCGCGCTGATCACCCGGGGGCTCAGCGAGATCTCCCGGCTGGCGGTGGCCCAGGGCGCCAACCCGATCACGCTGATGGGGCTCGCGGGGCTCGGCGACCTGGTGCTCACCTGCACCGGCGAGCTCTCCCGCAACCGCACCGTGGGCTACGAGCTGGGCAGGGGGCGCAAGCTCGCCGAGATCCTCGAGTCGCTCGGCCAGGTGGCGGAAGGGGTGAAGACCTCCCGCTCCGCCCTGGCGCTGGCGCGCAAGCTCGGCGTCGAGGCGCCGATCACCGAGCAGGTCTACGCGATCCTCTACGAAGACAAGGACCCGCACCGCACCGTGGCGGAGCTGATGACGCGGGTCCCCAAGCCGGAGTTCCGATGATGAAGAGACTGGTGGTCGCCTTCTTCCTCGCGCTCGCCGCTGCCGGTTGCAGCTGCGACGAGCCGAGTACCGGTACCCTCGAGTCGGCGATGGCGGTGAGCCCCGACTCGATCGACTTCGGCAAGGTGACGGTGGGCGCCACCTCCGCGCCGAAGACCTTCCGTGTCAGCAACCCGGGCTCCGCGCCGCTGCTGGTGGAGGTGGAGAGCGACGAGGCGGTGTTCGAGGTGAGCCCGAAGAATGCCTCGCTGGCGCCGGGCGGCTCCACCGAGTTCTCGGTCACCTTCTCGCCGACGGCGCTCAAGGGGGTCACCGGCAACATCCACGTCAACTCCAACGCGGCAAAGGACGGACACGCGATGGTCGCGCTCTCCGGCGAGGGGATCGCCGCCGCGGTGACCGTCACCCCCCGCGACGGCATCGACTTCGGCGACGTGGCCCGCGATCGCAAGGACACCAACCGCGACGATCGCGCGGCGCCGGCGCGGACCCTGAAGGTCCTCAACGCGGGCAGCGACGGCTTCGAGGTCCTCTCCGCGGAGGTGGTCGAGAGCGCGGACGGCGCCTTCCTTGGCGATCTCTCCAGCCTGCTCGGCGCGTACGCCTCGGCGGAGAGCCGCGAGGCGGAGGTGCGCTTCGATCCCGCGGTGCTCGGCCAGCTCGAGGGCGCGGTGAAGATCACCACCAACTCGCCCACCACGCCGGAGATCGTGGTGCCCCTCACCGGCAGGGGGACCGCGCCGGTGCTCCGTGCCTGCGTCCTGCTCGACGCCACCGAGGACCAGCCGGCGCAGGAGAGCTGCACCCCCGACCTGCCCGCCGCCGGCAACCAGCTCGGCTGGCAGTTCGGCTCCTTCATCGATCTCGAGGGGCGGAGCGGCTCGCTGGTGATCCGCAACGAGGGCAACCTGCCCCTCGCCCTCACCACCCTCCGCTACCAGCCCGCCTCCCCCGACATCCGCTTCTGGCTCGACGACGCGCGGACGGTGGAGGCCGAGTTCGACGCGCTGCAGCCGGTGATCTGCCCGGTGGGCGTGGAGGACGCGCGCTGCACCCACGAGGAGGCGTTCGAGCTCTTCGTGGACTACGTGGCCCGTGGATCGCTCTGCTGCCACGAGGAGCTGGCGGCGGGAGAGCCGGGCGAGTGCCTCGCGCTGGTGGAGAACGACGATTGCAGCCTCGCCTCCAACAGCGACATGGGGCTGCTCAGCATCTTCACCACCGATCCGATCTGGAAGTCGCTCCTCCTCGAGGCCCGCGGCAATTCGTGGATCGCCATCGCCCGGGTGGGCCACTTCAACGGCGGCATGTTCCAGGATCAGTCGGCGCGGCTCACCATCTCCAACGACGGCACCGCGCCCCTCACCGTCAACGGCGTCTTCCTCTCCGATCCGGAGGAGACGAGCTGCGCCAGCGGGACACCGTGCCCGTGCTCGGAGACGCCCGGGTCGCTGACCTGCCTCGTGTTCCAGGTGGATCCCGCCGCCACCTTCCCCTTCGACGTGCGGCCCGGCGAGACCGCGGACATGCGGGTCTTCTTCCACGACGCCAACCCGGTCCGGCACGAGCTGGACCTGCTCTGGGTGACCACCGATCCGGTCGAGCCGGTGCGGCGGTCGCATCTGGTGGTGGACGGCCAGGGGCCGATGCCCGACTAGCAGGAACGACGAAGGGCCGGCCCCGCGGGACCGGCCCTTCGTCCATTCCGCCCCGCGCCGCTCAGGGCGACCAGGTCGAGCGCGCCGACGCCGCGGCGCGCTCCTTGGCGCCCTCCGCCCAGAGCACCCGGTCCGCCCGGCGCAGCAGCCTATCGAAGCCCTCGCCGGTGAGCGCCGAGACCAGCTCCGCGTCGTGGAGGTGGGCGCCGCCGTCGCCGGCCCCCTCGCCCAGCTTGTCCGCCTTGTTGAAGACGAGGATCCGCGGCGTCGACTCCAGGCCGAGGCCGTCGAGGATCTTCTCCACCGCCTCGATGTGGGCGTCGCGCTCCGGGTCGGCCACGTCCACCACGTGGAGGAGGAGGTCCGCCTCCTCCAGCTCCTCGAGGGTGGCGCGGAAGGCGGCCACCAGATCCTTCGGCAGGTCGCGGATGAACCCCACCGTGTCGGTGATGATCACCTCCCGATCCTGCGGGAAGCGGAGGCGCCTGCTGGTGGGATCGAGGGTGGCGAAGAGCTTGTTCTCCGCCAGCACCTCGCTCTGGGTGAGCCGGTTGAGCAGCGTCGACTTGCCCGCGTTGGTGTAGCCGACGATCGAGATCACCGGCAGGCCGCGGCGGTTGCGTTCCTTGCGGCGCACGGAACGGCTCGCGGAGAGCGCGTCGATCTTCCGCTCGAGGAAGCTGATCCTGTCGCGCACCCGGCGGCGATCCACCTCGAGCTTGGTCTCGCCGGGGCCGCGCCCGCCGATGCCGCCGGCGAGGCGGGAGAGGCCGGTGTCGGCGCGGGTGAGGCGGGGCATCAGGTACTTGAGCTGCGCCAGCTCCACCTGGAGCTTGCCCTCGGCGCTCTGCGCGCGTTGCGCGAAGATGTCGAGGATGAGCTGGGTGCGATCGAGGATCTTGAGCGAGGTCGCCTCGGCGATGTGGCGCGCCTGCGAGGGCTGCAGATCCTTGTCGAAGACGATCATCGTCGCCCCCATCTGCATGCTCTTGAGGACGATCTCCTCGAGCTTGCCCTTGCCGACGAGGTACTTGGGATCGTGCTCGCGGCGCACCTGGAGGATGCTCTCCAGCACCTGCACGCCTGCGGTGGCCGCCAGCTCCTCGAGCTCGCGGAGCGACGACTCCGCGCGGGAGCGGCTGCCGCCCACCGAGACGCCGACGAGGATCGCCTTCTCCCCCGCGCCCACCTCGCGGGCGCGGACCGAGGCGGCGAGCTGCTCCTCGAGGGCGCGGATCTCCGCGCCGAAGTCCCAGTCGAGCTCGTGGACCGAGCGGAACTCCTCCACCCGCCACAGCTCGCCGCCCGGGTTCTCGGGCAGGAGGTAGGCGAACTGGAGCGAGCCGGGCAGCCCGTCGTCCAGCGCCTGGATCTCGCAGACGAGGTCGAGGCGGAGGAGGGCGAGGTCGGTGAGATCGTCCTTGGTCAGCGGCTCGTCGCGCAGGTGGGTGTGGACGAGGCGCAGGCCGCGGAGGCGGACCTGGCCGGCGCGGGCACGGCCCACGTCGGGCAGCTCGAGCTTGTGGGCGTCGCCGACGATGACGTGCTCCACCTCGCCCTTGCGGGAGAGGAGGACGCCGACCTGGCGGCCGATCTCGCGGCTGATCTCGGTGAGGTGGCGCGCCAGCTCCGGGCTGACCACCTCGCTGGCGCGGAGGCGCCTGCGGTAGGTGTTGCGGAGCCGCTGCACCTGCGACGGCTTGAGTCCTAGCGTGTTGCCGTGGATGTCGTGGATGACCGTGTCTCCTGCGGTTGGTCCCGAATCTCGACTCTAAGGCGGGGGACCTCCACGGTTCAAACAGAGAAGGAGCTCCCCGCCTTTCCGGGGTCGCTGGGCGGGGTGAACAAAAGGATCCGCCACGGGGAGGCTGTGGTAAGTTCCCGCCGATCGGCGGCCCCGGACCGGGGATTTCCGCCCCGAGGAGAGATCGTGGCCACCCGCAAGACCGCAGCCACCGAGAAGCCCGCCCGCACCAGGGCCACCGGCGCGAAGCCGGCAGGCGCCACCAGGGCCGCCGCCGCGAAGGCAGGCACGAAGAAGGCAGGCACCACCACGAAGAAGGCGCCCGCCCGCAAGGCGGCTTCCACCACCACCGCCCGCAAGGCCCCCACCCGCGGCAAGGCGGCGGCGGGCACCGCCGCGAAGGCGAAGGCGGGCAAGCCCTCCGCACGCGCCTCGAAGAAGGCGGTCACCGCCTCGCGCGCCTCCCGCGCCAGGACCGGCGCGGCGGTGCAGGAGCACGCCCCGTCCTTCGAGGCGGCGCAGATCGCGGCGAAGGCCGCCCTCGACAAGAAGGCGGAGAACGTCGTCATCCTCGACGTCCGCGGCCTCACCTCCTACGCCGACTACTTCGTGGTGGCGAGCGGCACCTCCGATCGCCAGGTGAGCGCCATCGCCGACGCGATCGAGGAGCAGATGAAGAAGGCCGGCCACCGCACCATCGGGGTGGAGGGCTACACCCGAGGCCACTGGGTGCTCCTCGACTTCGGCGACGTGGTGGCCCACGTCTTCTACGAGGAGGCCCGCGCCTTCTACGACATCGAGGGGCTCTGGGCAGACGCCCGCCGCATCCCGATGGAATGAAGGTCCGCGTCCTCGCCATCGGCACCGACAGGTCGGGACTCTTCGAGCCGGCGATCGCCGAGTACGCCAGACGTATCGCCCGCTACGCCCAGCTGGAGATGGTGGAGCTCCCGCCCTCGAAGAAGGGGGGCAGCGACGCCCTCCGCGCCAGGGAGGAGGAGGGGCAGGCGCTCCTCGCCAGGCTCAAGGGCAGCGAGCTGGTGATCGTCCTCGACGAGCGCGGCGAGGAGATGGACTCCGCTACCTTCTCCCGCGCGGTGGTGCAGGAGGCGATGAACCGGGGCAGGGACCTCGCCTTCCTGATCGGCGGCGCGGAGGGCCACTCCGACACGGTGCGCAGGAAGGCGGACAGAGTGCTCGCGCTCTCCCGTCTCACCCTCGCCCACAGGCTGGCCAGGCTGGTGCTGGTGGAGCAGATCTACCGGGCCTTCGCGATCGCGCGTGGCGAGCCTTATCACAAGTGACGCGTCCGCCCGGGACGCGCGGAGAACGACGAGATGAGCGCCAAGGTGAAGCCCGTCCTCCTCTGCATCCTCGACGGCTGGGGCCTGCGCGCCGAGCGCAGCGACAACGCGATCGCGCTCGCGGCCAAGCCCAGCGTCGACCTCTTCGACGAGCGCTACCCCCACACCGCGCTGCGCACCTCGGGGCTCGCGGTGGGCCTGCCCGAGGGGCAGATGGGCAACAGCGAGGTGGGCCACACCAACCTCGGCGCCGGGCGGATCGTCTACCAGGATCTGGTGCGCATCAACCGCGCCATCGAGGACGGCTCCTTCTTCCGCAACGAGGTGATCTGCGGCGCCGTCTCCCAGGCCAGGCACAACGGCCGCGCCCTCCACCTCCTCGGCCTCGTCTCGCCGGGCGGCGTCCACTCGCTCCAGGCCCATCTCGAGGCGCTGATCCGCTTCGCCGAGAAGGAGGGGGTGGCGAAGATCTTCGTCCACGCCTTCCTCGACGGGCGCGACACGCCGCCGCAGAGCGGGCTGGGCTACATGGAGAACCTCGTCCGCTTCATCCAGCGGGAGGCGCCGCACACCCGGGTGGCCACGGTGATGGGCCGCTTCTACGCGATGGATCGCGACAAGCGCTGGGACCGGGTCAAGGCGGCGTTCGACGCGATGGTGCGCGGCGAGGGGTACGCCTCCACCGGGCCGATCGAGGCGATCCGGGAGGCCTACGGCCGCGGCGAGACCGACGAGTTCGTCAAGCCCACGGTGATCAAGGACGGCACCGGCAAGCCGGTGGGGCTCATCCGCGACGGCGACGCGGTCCTCTTCTTCAACTTCCGCGCGGACCGCGCCCGCGAGCTGACCGAGATGCTCGCCTTCGAGGAGGCGCCCGCCGGATCGGAGCGCGGGCCGCGGCCGCAGCTCTCCTTCTACGGGACGATGACCCAGTACAAGGCGGAGTACGGCCTTCCGGTCGCCTTCCCGCCGGAGCAGCCCGCCGAGATCCTCCCGCAGCTCGTCAGCGAGCACGGACTGCGGCAGTTCCGCTGCGCGGAGACGGAGAAGTACGCCCACGTCACCTTCTTCTTCAACGGCGGCCGCGAGGTGGTCTTCCCCGGCGAGGAGCGGGAGCTGGTCGCCAGCCCGCGCGACGTGAAGACCTACGACGAGAAGCCGGAGATGTCGGCGCGCGAGGTGACCGACCGGCTGGTGCGCGCGATCGACTCGAAGCAGTACGGCCTCATCGTCTGCAACTTCGCCAACCCCGACATGGTGGGGCATACCGGCAGGCTCGAGCCGACCATCCGGGCGATCCAGGTGGTGGACGAGTGCCTGGGGCGGCTGTGGCGCGCCTGCCAGAAGGCGGGGATGGCGATGCTGGTCACCGCCGACCACGGCAACGCGGAGCAGATGGTCGATCCCGCCACCGGCGAGCCGCACACCGCGCACACCCTGCTGCCCGTTCCCTTCTGGCTCCTCGACGACGACTTCCGGGGCGTCAAGCTGCGCAGCGAGGGGATCCTCGCCGACGTGGCGCCCACCGTCCTCCAGGTGATGGGCCTGCCCAAGCCGAAGGAGATGAGCGGCATGGGGCTGATTACCACCTGATGGCCGACGGCTTCCGGCCAGCGGCGGGGCTCTCCTCGCCCCACGCGCAGACCATCTTCGCGTCGTACCTGCGGCCGCGGCACACGCCGCCGCTGGTGCGGCAGCGGCTGGAGACGCCGGACGGCGACTTCGTCGACGCGGATCGACTCCTGGCCGATCCCCGCGCCCCCCACCTGCTGATCCTCCACGGCCTCGAAGGCTCGTCGAAGTCGGGTTACGTGCGGGCGATGCTGCGGGGCGCGGCGGCGCGCGGCTGGGGCGCGGTGGCGCTCAACTTCCGCTCCTGCAGCGGCGAGCTCAACAGGCGGCCGCGCTTCTACCACTCGGGAGAGACCGGCGACGCGCGCTTCGTGCAGGAGCGGCTGCGCGAGGAGGTGCAGGGGCCGTGGGCGGGGGTGGGCTTCTCGCTCGGCGGCAACGTGCTGCTGCGCCTGCTGGAGGAGGAGGGAGAACGCGCTCCCTTCGTCGCGGCGGCGGCGGTGAGCGTGCCTTTCGACCTGCTCGCCTGCGCCCGGGCGCTCGATGCGCGGCGCGGCGGGTGGATGGCGATCTACCGCGGCGTCTTCCTCCGCTCCCTCAAGGCCAAGGCGATCGCCAAGGCCCAGCGCCACCCGGGGATCCTCGACGTGGAGCGGGTGCGGGCGGCGCCGGGGATCGAGGCCTACGACGACGCGGTGACCGCGCCCCTCCACGGCTGGGCCACCGCGGCGGACTACTACCGCGCCTGCTCCTCCGGCGCCGCGCTCGACCGGATCCGCATCCCGACCCTGCTCCTCACCTCCGACGACGATCCCATCGCACCGCCCTCGACCCTGCCCCCCGACGTGGCGTCCAACCCCGCCCTCACCCTGGTGCGCACGGCGCGGGGCGGCCACGTCGGCTTCGTTGCCGGCTCCATTCTCCGCCCGCGCTTCTGGGCGGAGGAGCGGGTGCTCGACTTCCTCGACCACCGGTTCGGCTGATCGGCGCGAGCGTTCCGTGAACGAGGACTCGTGTGAACTGGTTTACATGTGAACTTGTTGAATGCTGTCCGTGATTTGACGGACCAACGAGTCATGTGATAGTGATTTTCACCTCCTCTCGTGTCCGGGGTCATGGGACGCGTCCGGCCCGACCGCTCTCGTCCAGAAAGCAAGGAGGAATGGTGATCAAGCGGCATGAAACTCGAATCGCGACCGCGGCGATCATCGGACTCGCGATGCTCGCTGCGTGTTCCGATGCGTCCCCCCCCGTAGCTGATCCGGTGGCACGCGCCTCCGCCGCGCTCGGAGGTACAGGCGTCGAAGTGGTCGATCCGGCCGCGCCCGACGACCTCGCAGCCTCGGTCGCGCTCGTCTACTACTACGCTCGGACTGGCAGCAAAGCCTGCTCCGGTACGCTGATCGATCGCGATCTGCTGGTGACCGCGGGTGGATGCGTCCTCAACTCCGCCGGGAACGTGGTTGCCCCCGGCAGCCTCTCGGTCTGGTTCTCCGGCGCCGACTTCGAAGAGGATAACGCCAACTACTGGGAGGTGGCGCAGGTCACGCTGCTCCAGACCGACGCCGAGCAGAAGTACGCCCTCGCGCTGCTGCGGCTGCAGACCGAGGTGCCGGCGAGCGTCGTGGCGAGCACGCCGCCTCTCTTCCTCGGCAACGTCAACTCGCTCCTCGACGACACCGCGTACGCCGACCCGATCATGATGGGCTTTGGATGCGAGGACGAGGATCCCGAGTGTGTGCAGTGGGCACGGCGCAAGGTCAGCTTCGAGGGCGTCGAGCTCATCGATCTGCCGACCCTGGAACCGAGCCTCGCCTACATCGACCTGGCCGGGCCTGACCCGGCGCCCTACAACCACGATCTCGGGGGACCGTTGTTCATGTTCGACACGGTCTCGGCACGGTGGGTCCTCGCCGGTGTTCTCAATCACTTCCTGCACGAGACGACCGGGGACCCGGTCTACGTTGGCCCGAACTGGAGCTACCTCGGTCATCCGGGGGTCGCCGGCGGTCCGGAGGATCACGCGCCGCTGATCCGCGGTCACCTCGGCGCCGACGATGACGACGACGGCATCCCCGACCTCTTCGACAATTGCCCGCCGAGCGCGTGCGTCGCCGCGGGCCTCGATCCCGTGATCTGCGCGAACGCGGATCAGGCGAGTGCCATGGGGGGGATGGGCGACGCGTGCGCATTCGCGGATGCCCGCTGGGTGGACGCGCGCAATACCAACGCCGAGGTCGAGGAGGACCTCGATGTCGTCGCAATCCCGGACGGCTACGACCCCGTGCCGCTGCTCCGCATGGAGAGCGACCCGAATCTCATCGAGGTGATCGGTGGGACACAGGAGCAGATTGGGATCCGGGCCAGGTCGTGGATGGGGGCGCTCTCCGACGTCGATCGGCTCCAGGGCGCCGAGGAGACGTTCAACGAGGAGATCGGCTTCCGGTATTGTGGGTGCTATGATTCGGACGGAGTACGGCAGGCCGAGTCGGAGTGCGTCGAGAGTGGCACCTGCGTTCCCGGGGAGGCGGTGTACGCCGCCGAGGGCACGAGCTTCTCCCCGATCGTCGTCAAGGAAAAGATTTCGCAGAGCTACATCTACGATCCGAGATACGGCCCGGGCGGCGGCCTGCCGCAGGATTTCAAGGCGTCCTTCGCTGGCGAGCAGCTCGAAATCGTCTGGGACTGGTACGCCGCCTATTCGACTGGCCAGATTCCGGGTGAAGAGATCGAGATCGCGGGCGGCGATGTGATCGCTGCGACCCACGGGTTCGTCGCCTCGGCCGTGATCCACAACGCAGGCCACTACGCCAGCCGGCGTGACGGGGATACGTTCGGAAGGCTCCGGGCAGACCTGCTGCTGCTGACCGTTCCGGAAGCGAGCGACATTCCGGTGTACATCCCGGATTCGCCCCCCATCGTCGAAGCGAACCCCTGCTTCTTCTTCGACTGCGGCTGGCCCTTCCACTGGCCCTGGGAAGACTACATCAACGTCCTCTCGGGGGTTCGCAACCTCATCAACGAGCCGATGCTCGTACAGCTCGATCCGGACACCCACCAGCCCTTCGCCACCGCGTGGTGGAACGGCCCGTGGCGGATCGACTTCGGGAAAGCGCTCGGTGACACCACCGCCTGGGCGTTCCCCGACGCGGACGCACGGTGGCCGGTCATCGCCCCGGTGGAGACGATCGCCCGTTTGCGCGCCCAGGAAATCGACTCCCGGGCCATGCTCCTCGCGCCGCACGGTACCGGGGCGAGCCGGGCCTACCGCGTGTTCGCCGATGGAGAGGGGCTGCAGGTCGAGGACGTCGCCGCCCCGTGGCAGATGTTGGCCAGCGGCGGCGAGGAACCGGTCGAGATGCCGCTGGGCGGCAAGGCCGTCTACTCTGCGACGCGAGGCGAGCTGCTCCTCGTCGGTGGCAGCGATCGGCTCCCGACCCAGCGCCTCCGCCGCTACGACACGGCCACCCACCAGCTGGTGGGTATCCCGGTGTCGGCGGATCTGGCGCCAGGCGCCCAGGTGATGGGCGCTGCCTTCGACGCAGCGCAGAACCTGCTCTACGTCCTCGACGTCACCGGCAATGGCGAGGAGACGCGCCTCGTCGCCCATGATCTGAACGGCGGTGCCTCTCGGCAGCTCTGGACGGCGCCTTATAGCGGCCTCTACGCCTCCACGCATCTTGCCGTTCGCGAAGACCGGCAGCTCGTCCTCTTCGTCACCGATGGCAGCAAGTGGACCGCCTGGTCCATCGACCCCCGTGCCCAGCGAGCCCGCTTCACGGGACGCGTCGACGGCGTCGGCCAGCCGGTGAACGCGCCGATCATGGGCGTGCACGCGCTCGTTCTGCCGACGCTGGTGGAGGACGCCATCCACTACGAGAAGCTGCCGGTCGAGCGCTTCCAGGAGGGAGTGGCATGCAGCGGTCTCTGAACCGGATCTGCGTGCTGCTGCTCGGACTGCAGGCGGCGGTTCTCGCCGCCGCCTGCAGTACCCCCTCGCCTCACGACCCGCGATCGGCCGGTGGCACGGGAGGCTCGGGAGGAGCGTCCGGGGGTGGTGGCATGGGCGCGGTCGGCGGCAGCGGCGGTGGTGCCGGTGCTGGCGGCGTGGGTGGAA
>Ga0180215_1001663_pt1 | contig 23946 bp, 17 predicted proteins | sample eDN3rd37CBELigBY_FD_128871 | JGI IMG/M metagenome (GOLD analysis project Ga0180215, IMG submission 128871) | Enriched backyard soil microbial communities from Emeryville, California, USA - eDNA 3rd pass 37_C BE-Lig BY (version 2) (version 2) | ecosystem: Environmental > Terrestrial > Soil >...
AACCTGAGGTTGGTGAAATTCAAAAGTCACTATATGAACTTTCAAAATCTCTAAATAAAAGAATCATTTTATTTTTAGATGATGCTGCTCACATAGGGCGGGAGACACCTCTTAAAGACTTTTTTGATATTTTTAGAACAATATCAAGTAGTTATGTGTCATGCAAGGCTGCAATTTATCCTGGAGTAACTGAGTTTGGAACTAGATTTGATATGTTCAATGATGCAAGTGTAATTGATATTGCAAGGAATGAAGAATCTGACTCTTTTACTCCTTTTTTTGTAGATCTGCTCAAAGTGCGCTTTCCATTACTGGCAAGCGAAAATGTTATAAAGACAATAAGTTTGGAATCTTTTGCAAGGTTTATGGGGAGAGCGATTACAGGAAACATACGTGCATTTATTTATGCCTGTAACCACATTACAGATATGAAAGGTGAAAATACAGTAACTTTAAGTGATATTGAAGCAACATTAAAATACCTTGCTTCGGAATATTACTGGCCACTTTTAGAGGAGTTGGAACCAAAGCTAGGGAGTTATGAACCCCTTATTGAACCAACAAGAATGTTAGCCGGTAAATTGTTTGAAATAGTTAGTGAAACTGTCGATAAACCGGATTATGGTGCTTCTTGTTTGGTACACAGGGATCATGTAGAGCGATTAAAAAAGTTATTCGAGATTATGGAGTATGTTGGCTTTATTGTAAAGAGAGATGCATCAAGGGCAATGAAGTCAGGAGGAAGAGGGACGAGATATATTTTGAATCTCTGCAACCTTATTGAATTAATACCGCATAATAGGTTAACGCATGACCTTCTAGACAAGTGGGCTTCTCCAGATAAGGAATATAGCCAAATTTTTAGAGGAGGAGAACTTGCTAAAATTGAATTGCCTGATATAAGCGAGAAAAAAGAACTTGGCATTCTAATTATGCCTGTTGAGGTGCTAAAAAAATCAAAAGTTTATCCATATGGGTTAACAGACCATAGAATTGAACGATTAAAAGAAGGAGGAATATTGACTGTTAATGATTTAGCAGAGGCTCCAGAAGAAAAACTTCTAAGTTTAGAGGATATAGGTGAAAAGTGGCTTGACCGAATACATAGTGTTCTCGGACAGGCTATCTGGATGTAGGCATTTATTTGATACCCTTTAACATGCCAATACTGGCAGCGAGGAGATATTATCATATGCTATTTCTATGGCTGGATTGATTGGATTAGTTATGAGGAGAATCAGATTACTGTATATAGTAATGAGTAAAATAGTATTCAGAATTAAAAAAATCGCATGCGGCCTTACGCTCGGCGATTTTTTTTGCCCAAAGTCAATTCAGAGTCAATATGCAACTGCGTGAAGTCTTTTATGACAGTTTGAACCGAGCATGCGCTTGTATTCTCCCAATGCCCTGAACAGAAACTAGCGGCCCGATCTGCTCTACAAAACCAGGCACAAAATACACCAATCTTTATATAAGTCAACAAGAAACAGTGTCATAAATTTGAGCCAACGACGGATTAACAAAAAAGTGGGTGCAATGGAGAGAGAAGAGTAAGGGCTGATGAATACACATTTGTGATATTTGTAATTTCGATACAGAGTATGGGTTGAACCCCAAAAAGGCACCAAGTAGGCAGTGAGGAGAAGTAGGAGTGTTTTTAGCTGTTACTATTGAACTAATATTAGAGGTTAGGGTATGATTGTCTTGACAATCTAGTATTTACTCAAATAATAAGGTTTTCTTAAATGCAAAATAGTAGAACTCAACAGGAGAGAATTATGAATTTAGCAATTGTGAAAGTAAAATACTGCTGTTGGAGGAGTAGAAAGTGTCGTTATTAGAAGCCTTAAAAGATAGTTACGAAGTTAGTAAATCACTATACGAATTATTGTGTGACGAAGTGGATAAACAACTTAATTACTTATTAGAACAAGAGGGTATCGTGTTAGCAACGCCAATTACCGGTAGGGTAAAAATATGGTCTTCTATAGTGAAAAAGTGTGAAAAGTATAAAATAGAACCAAAGAATATAGTAGAAATAAATGATGTAGCAGGTTTGCGGGTAATATCTCTATTTCAAAGAGATATTAATAAAATCTGTACTATTATTAACGATAATTTTAATGTTATAAGAATGGAAAATACCAGTGAGCGTCTATCAGAGAACCAATTTGGCTACGGATCTATTCATTTTGAGGTGACACCTAGAGAGGAATGGTTCCAAGTTCCCACATTAAAAAGACTTCAAGGATTGTCAATAGAAATACAAGTACGGACCGTAGCTCAACATATTTGGGCAGCAGCCTCCCATAAATTACAATATAAACAGGAAAGTCATGTACCAGTGCCACTAAGACGGTCAATTAATAGAACAGCTGCAATCTTAGAAATGGTGGATCTTGAGTTTGAAAGGCTTTTAAATGAGCGTGATACATATATTGAAGACATTATCGATAGACCATCTGAGGATGCTACTCTTAATATTGAGATACTAAAAGATGTTCTTGATAATATTTTTCCTGTGGAGAATAAAGATATAGAAGAGGAATATTTTGACTTGTTAAATGATCTAGGTAGAGTGGGGATCGATACAAAGAGAATTCTAACTGATGTTCTCGAAAAACACAGGGAAAGAGCACTTGAAGCGGATAAGAGACTTGTAAATGAAGGACTTAAGGAACTTAGGGAAATCGGTCAAACTTACGAGGAAGATAGAGTTAAAAAGGGTGTATATTATAATCATACTGGATTGGCTCGATGTTGTTTAACGGAAGAGTATGGTACAAAGTGGAGAAAAGCTGAAAGAGCAATATTTTGACTTATTAAATGATCTAGGTAGGAAAAGCTAATGAACGCAGATTTTGAATGCATCGCCAAGTGGCCTATGCGCCATGGCGATGTATTTTTTGTAACCTAAGTCAACACGGATTCAACAATCAATTGAAGAAAGCGTACATCGAAATCTTTATACTGGTTGGGTGTTATACTTACTTAAGGTTAATAACTATTGTTTTTCAAACATACTTATCTATTAGAGCCAACTTACTGAAGATTGGTTGGGATAAATTAACGAAGAGTCAACAATGTGGATTTGTAGATTAATCGCACTGAACCGTACCACATATTCAAATGGAGGACTCAAATAAACGCAATCAACAATAATTAGGTGTCAGGAAAATGACTATCATCAACTAAAATCAGCCAGGAGCCATTGGCTCCTGGCTCTATTTATAACGCGATCACTCTATCGCAAAGTGACAAGGAACTTTGACGGTGCGCTACAACAATAATTGTTTTTTCTTGCCCGATACTTTTTATCGCGTCATGAATGATGCTCTCGCTGTATTGATCTAGCGCGCTTGTCGCCTCGTCGAAGATGAATATATCGACATCGCGGAGGAACAATCGGGCAAGAACGATTCGCTGTTTTTGTCCGCCGGAAAGTTTTATTCCGCGTTCGCCGATTATGGTATCGAATTCGTCAGGCAGGGACTTTATAAAGTCATATATGAATGCCTTTTTGCATGCGGATTCAAATTCAGCGTCTGTGGGGTTATTCTTTCCATAAAGTAAATTTTCACGGATGCTGGCGTTGAAGAGTTTGTTTTCCTGCATGACAAATCCGATCCGCTTGTGTATCGAGTCAATAGACAAGTTATCTATATTGGCGCCTGAATATAATACGGTTCCACTTGTCGGACGCAGCATTCCCAACATTAGCTTCAGTATTGTGGTTTTTCCAACACCGCTCTTACCGGTAAAACCAACTCGTTCACCTTCGGAGATTGTGAAGCTCAGATTATTCAATACGTTTTCACTTGTATTCTGATATGTAAAATTAACATTTCTGAATTCAACCGCGTTGCTTTCCCCAGGTTTTTTCTTATCGGTATTTTTCTTATCGGTGCGCGAAAGCTCCTCCAGCATCCGCTCACTTTGAGGCTTGGACGCAAGCAGGTCGGCATCAGTGCCGGATACGGTCTTGATAGCGCTGGACAGAATACCGTAATACTGCATGAAAACGAGTAGTGATCCGATCCCGAGATGGTTCTCCATGATCAAAAGGCCGCCGAAAAAGTATAATGAAAACTGCATCAAAAATTCGTCTCTTATCTTTGGGATAATCAAAACCCGGACCACCCAATAGTTAATCCAAGTACCGAAGAAAATGGCGTATTTATGAATATACTGTGTAAATAGCCGCTCCTCGTGTCTTTGAAGATTTAAAGCTTTAATTTCTCGCCAGCCCTGAACGGAGGAATGCAGCCAGCTTGACATGCTTTGGTCGTTTTCTCTTTGGCTGTTCTGCACCACAGCCTCGCGCTTAGCGATAATATGATCGAATATAAAAGTGAGGGGAATCGCTATACACGAGAAGATAGCAAGCCGCCATTCAATAAAAAACAACAAAACCGCCGAGACAATGAGCGTCACGTAAGCTATTGCATAATCAATCGTTTGTGCGCCCGAATAAGCCGCAACGCAGGCCGTATCATCATCGAGCCGCATTTTCATATCGCCTACGCTTTGATGGTCATAACTTTGAAAATCCCGATGGAAAAATCCGTTAAGGATTTTCATTTTTACTCTGAATGTAACCCTGTTTACAAGCTTGTTTGTACTGTAGTTCTTTAGATAGGACAGTGCCAGGTTCAGCACAAATACAGACAGATATCCGATGGCGACAAAAGACATCATCGATAATTCCCGATTTAAGATAACCTGATCGATGAATAGTTTGTAAAATAACGGTTGGATAAATCCCAGCGCCATAACAACTACACCGATTACGATATTCAGCAGCAGGAATTTCTTGACGCCGAGAGAGAAAGGTTTTAATGAGCGCAATACGTTGAGCCTGTACTTTGCTTTTTCACGCACCCGGACTCACCTCCCTGGTCGCATGGGCGGGCAGTTCGGCGTTAGCCGAACGATCAGCCTGTAAAGCGAAAAGCTCCTTGAAAGCTGCGCTGGACTTTTCCAATTGTTTGGGGTCGCCAATTTCAACGATTTGACCATGTTCCATTATGGCAGCGCGGTCACATAACATAACAGAACTTTGCCGGTGCGCTATAATTATGGAAGTCCGGCCGGCAAGCATCGCTTCCCACGCATCGTGAATTTGTTTTTCTGTTTCGCTGTCCAGCGAGGACGTCGCTTCATCAACATATTTTCCTTTATGCTGCCGTCAAACAAAAGTACCTCCTGAGAAATCATGCCGACATTTTGCCGGATGGATTTTAACGTACAATCCGAGAGGCTTTGCCCGTCAATCTCTATATGGCCCGCTTGCGCGGCGTAAAATCCAAGCATCATATATCCGAATGTCGTTTTACCGCAACCGCTTTTTCCACACAGGGCAATTCGTTCTCCTGGTTGGATATGAAGGCTGAAATGACGGAGTACATCGCCGCTTTTCTGGTACGCAAACGTAACATCATTAGCTATGATTTCGCCTTCACTCACCTTAAGGATGTCTTTCCCCGGCCAGCTGTCTTCGGTCGGAGAATTCATAAAATCGTAAATGCGTTGTATATATCCGACGCGATTTTGCGCGTCCAAATAAGAAGCGCTCGTTGCCCTCACCTGCCCCGTTAAAGCGGTGAAATAAGTCATAATCACGGTCAATAAGCCAATCGTCATTTTACCGCGGCTCACCAAGTAAGCCGTCAGCGTGAATATGGCCAACCGGATAATAAGATTAGAACCGTCTATGAAATTCTGAGCAGTAATTGTCGATACTCCCGCCTTAATGTTAACCGCAAACATCTTTTTGTGGCGATGGACGATGTCCCTGTTTACTTTCTTAACTGCGCCAAGCAGGCGTATATCTCTTATTGCGGTGAACACCTCATAAATATAGCTAATATATCCTCCGTAAAATTCTCTTTGTTCGTCGGAATAATTACGAATTTTCTTTCCGAAGCGGGCGTTTATAATGACGGAAACCGGAACCGCAGCGAGCATAAATAGGCCAATCCAAGGGTTGATGATAAAAATATAGACGGTTAAAAGAACAAGAGTGATTAAGCCGTTTGCCATATGTATAATGTTACGGATAACGAAATGCATACACTCCCGGGCGTAGTGCTGTATGATGCTGATGATGTCCCCGGTTTTTGAATCTGACATAAATTCCGCGCTGCACTTTTCAAGATGCCGGAAAATGTCTCTTTGGATGTCGTAAACATACATGCTCATCAAATATTGGTGCTGGGCATATATGAAGAAGTATAAAATGCAGGAAAATGCTGACATGATGACAAAAACCAAGCTGATTCGAAGGAATGAATCCAGATTTTGATGATAGACGATTTCATCAATCATAATCCCAAACAGAATCGGCATCACAATTCCGAGCAGCATATCGAAAAACCACCCGAAATAGAACATGATAAAGTTCTTTTTGTGATTGCCTATGTATTTTGATAGAAATTTTATAGCTGAGAAATAATTGAGTTTTTTCATAGCCCTTTGCCTGCATGAGAAAAGATCATGTGAAATAATGTTCGCGTTCCCATATCGGTTTCAATTTTTGTGGTCAGCGTAAAATACAAAAAAAGCGCAACGCCAAATAACAGAGCGCCATAAAAAAATAGCGGCTTTTTGGTTGCAAGATAGAGATACCGAGCGCCTAATGATCTCCTTTTCAGAATAATCTCCTCCATAAATTGTAATACGTAATTATTACCCGTTCCCGTGTGTGATACAATGAAGTTTAGAAAGTGATTAACTATACTTTTTGCAACAGGGGTGAGAGCGATACCTCAAAATGACCGGCACAGAACAAGGCTTGTTCCCATAGAATTTGAAGCGAACGAAAACTTTGAAGCATTGCCGCTTGCTGACCGTATGAGCGTTGTTTTAATCTCTAACGGTAAAGTAAGCCTGTATCTAAATGAAAAGGCTGTCACGTTGACAGCACCATGTATGATGCTCATCTCACAGTATGATTCGTTAAAAATGATTGAAGCTGCTCGCCTTGCCGCTAAATCGTTCAGCTTTAATCCTGCATGGATGAACTCGGCGCTTACGTTCGAGGCGGTTAAAAGCAAATGATTTTATTGACCTAGAGGACGAGCATGACCGTAATATGATGAATCTGTTTTTACGCAGAGATGAGTTTTATGACGGCACTATTGACTTACCTGCGAAAACATACCTCCGCATATCGGAATGGCTGGCGATTATGGGAACCGAAGTATACGCGCAAAGCGATGGTTATTGGACATGTCGGATAAGGCGGTATCTTTTGCAAACTCTCTACTTGCTGGATGATATTTATATAGAGCGAAAAACGCCTCGCTCGGTGAAACGCGAGAAATCGGCAGTAGATATTTTGCTTGAATACATTCACGTCAATTATTCAAATGACATCTCGCTTGACGATCTTTGTCGGCTCATACATGTCAATCGCACGACGCTTAACCGTAAATTCAAAGAACAAGTTGGATATACGGCGATGGAATACTTACTCAGGCATAGGTTGAAAATCGCCTGTGACACGCTCACCCATACCAATCTCAGCCTTGCGGAAATCGCGGAGGCCATTGGTTTTAAGTACGATACTTATTTCATAAAGCAGTTTACGACTAAAATGGGAGAAACACCTACGGAATACAGGCAAAATTATCGGGGATGACCGGAGTTGGAAAATCGAGTAGGCCTATGCAAATGCGCATGGGCCTACTTGATTTGTTCTAGCAATTCGCTGTACCGATCATGATGAAATCATTCACCTTGGATGCAGGAGAGAAGAGTGTATTCGCGAATTTTTTTCATATAGGCAGAAAAACGGTCAGATTTTTCAAATGGAATGCATCATATACATAGTTCCTGCAACGGGAGAGGATCATATGCCGGCTGAAATGGATTTTACGGATGGCGAGTTAATAGCCCAAAGTATAGCGGGGAATGACGAAGCGTTCGGGCAATTGATGCTTCGTCACCGCGGCAGCGCCTATCGATGGGCAATCGGGCTTTGTGGCGATCGCCATACGGCAGAAGATGTCGTGCAAGAAGCGATATGTCGGGTCTACGCGCATCTGGGCAAACTGCAGCATACGGAACGATTCGAATCATGGTTTCGCCGGATCGTTCGCAATGAAGCGCTTATGGCGCTGAGATCCCGTGCTTCAAGAACGAAGCCGTTGACGGATGCTGCAATCGACGGAATCGATTCGAACGCGGATCTGGAAGATTCTATCCTTAGAGACGACAACGGAGAAGAAATACTTCATCGGTTAGGAGCGAATTTAACCTCCCATGAAAAGAAGGTGGTAGATGCGTTCGTTCTCCGTCAGTTGTTGCCGTCTGAGATCGCGGAGGAATACGGGATGACGACGGACAATGTCTACCGGACGATGTCACGTTCTCGGATGAAAATGAAAGAGGAGAGGACCGAGCATGAGATCAGGGAGTACATTCGGGAGCACCGTGACCATCGTGCAGGCGAGCGAATGATTTTGTCGATGTCAAGCAAATCGTTGCGGGCGGCATGGAGGTCGTGCCGCAATTCCTTCGTTTGCTCCTGGTACTCGGCGATGCCCGCGAGTCTCAGGGTCAAATATTCGATGACGGATTTGATGGGGCTGACGAGCCAAGCGTTCCGCATAACGATCGAAACGAGAAGCATCGATGCCTCCGGGCCATACATGTATTACTGGGAGCCTGTGTTTCGGGAGGCACTGGCTAACGTAGGGTTGTCTTGCGAAATATCCGGGGACGGAGGGGCGGCCCCATCTCCTTATATGCTCAGCAGGGGCATCAATCAAATCCGAGGCGCGATTGCCGAAGGCCGTCCGTCCATCGTATGGGGATTATCTCCCGCCGAGTTTGGCATCATTTGCGGGTACGATGACCGAGAGCAACTGCTGTATGCCGACGATGGTATCGGGAAACGTGTCGTCCGTTACGAACGGATCGGGCGAGGCAATAGTGAAGGGCTGTTCGTGCTGAGCGCTGGTCCAGGCACCGATGCAATCGATCCCCATGCAGCCGTCATTCGTTCATTGCGGATGGCCGTTCGGCATGCACGAACAGAAAAGACGTTTCTAGGTTTTGCCGCCGGATTGCAAGCTTACGATTATTGGGCGGAGGCCTTTCGATGCGGCTCCGTTGATCCGCTGGGCTCTGCCTATTGTGCCAAGCTAATCGCTGATGCAAGAAACTATGCGTCTCGTTATTTGTACGGTCTATCCGAGAAGTATGCGGTATTCGAATCAATCCGAGAGCAGGCGATCGAAGCGGCCGGCCTTTACGGGGAACTGTCGACATTAGTTGCAAATTTGTACGAGCCCGGATCGCATGGGAAAGGGGTTAAGTTGCTAGAGCAAGCAAAGCGGCTGGATATGGAATGCGTAGGGTTATTGGAATCCTTGATTTACAAATTAGAAATGGTGAAAGCAGGCGAGATATTATGGAACAATCGGCCCAATCAAACGAGATGACAGCATTCGGCGTGAAGGATGAAACAAAAAATGGGAAGCTCAAAGTGCTGGACAATTATCCATTTACTGGCTCGCATGCGTCCCATATCGGAGCGATTCAATCGAGCTTAGCCTATTACGACATTGAAGTTTCCGCTTCCTCCGTGTTCGGACTGACGGGCCATGCTTTCTTGATGGTCGTCGATAGTGGAATGTCGAACCCTAACGTAGGGTTGCCGGAAGAGAATTTCTTCCTGTTAGCGAACAACTTAGGCGTCCGGATCGACGGGGTCAGCCGAATCGTGACGGCAGACGAATTGCTTGCGCTGCAAGCCAAAGCGTGGGATTGCATCCGAAGCGCTCTCGATAACGGCCAACCGGCCTTCGCGAAAGAACTCGATCTCGGCAACGAAACGTCGATAATCTATGCATATGGCAAGAACGGTTATTTCAAGCGTTCGTGGCATGCCGGGGATGGGCATGAAGGCTACGATGATGAAATCCCTTGGACGATGCTAGGCAGAAATTACTGTCCTTGCAGCGAGTGCCGACATAAGCCGCTCAAACCGAGTACAGATCTATATTTGGGTATGCACATGGACGGTGCTTTCCTGTCTTATCACTGGGTTTCTGGAATCAATGAGCGGAAGGATACGAGACACGCTTTAAGGGAAGCGCTCGAATTCACTCTGCAATTTAACAGTCAAAAGAAGTATACATGGGGCAAAGGGACATTCTTCACAGGGACGGATGCTTATGACGTTTGGATCGATTCGGTGAGGACGGCAGCTATTCATGGATTCTACATGGGCTACTTCGTGGACGTTTGGCAAGAGAGCCGGCATCATGCCGCGCAATTTCTGCGAGAGATGCAAGCGGCGATCCCCGAGCTGCAAATGGAATTGGGAGAGGCGGCGGCAACGTATGCGGCAATCAGCGCCGTCTATCGTCGGTTAAACGATTTATTCCCATGGATGCAGCCGCGTGAGCCGATCGCCGATCCGTTCAGAAGGAAGGATGTGATCAGTCTTTTGACAGAAGCCAAGGAGTTGGAAAAGATCGCATACGGTCAACTGGAAAAGATAAGTGCCCGACTATAATTTTATGCAAGAATAGAGCGAGTCTTACAATTTAGTCCCTTAGATACACGGAAAACCGAGCTCTGCTTCGCAGGTAGAATCCTCGAGCTGGAGTGATTGTATTTCTTACGCGGAGAGTCTGATCGCAACGGGGGGATAATAGGAGCCGAGTGGCCGCGTCTGATGTGGGTTGGAGGGCTGCGACAGGTTGCCGGGAGGCGGGCTGTTGCGGCCCTTTTTGTGCACACGATTAGATTGATTTCGTACATGGACAGCCTTGTCGCTTTAGGCAATGAAGAGAAGTAGGAAGACTAAAAAATGAATCAAAAAAGGCCGCCAAAACGATGGCAGCTATGATGCCTGGGGCGCGGTCGGCTTGCCCGTATCGCAGGAGCCGCCGGTCATTGCAACACGTGCATTCGAGTCTGCGCCACGGCCGGAGCTGTTAGTGAATGTAGACGATGTGCGTGAGGTCGTAAGCGGCCGCAGGCAAGCGTTGCTCGTCGATTCTCGCGATGCGAATCAATATCTTGGCTTGGAGGCGCCGTTCGATCCGGTTGCGGGGCATATTCCCGGCGCCCGACATTATTTCTGGAAGGACGCGCTGCAGGCGGACGGCTGCTGGAAATCGCCGGAGCAGCTGCGCGAACGTTTCGCTGCGGCCGGTGACGATAATGAAGAAATTATCGTCTACTGCGGCTCCGGCATCTCCGCCATGCCGAATGTGCTGGCGCTGAAGGAAGCGGGCTTCGCCAATGTGAAGCTGTATGCGGGCAGCTGGAGCGATTGGATTTCGTACAGCGGGAATCCGGTTGGGGTTGGGAAAGAATAAAGCATAGCAGTATGCAGATTGTAAATACATCGCCAAGTGGCATACACGCTCTTTCGAATTTTTTATGCTTCGAAGTCAACATGGGGTCAACAAATGGTTTCAGAAAAATGTTTACATCGGAGCCCACAGAATATATGCTCATACTTTTTGGTTTATTACATGTTCAAATCAACGAAGAGTCAACATTTAAAGTTGAAGATTAAATCACACGGAACCGTATCATTAGTAAGGCGAAGTTATTTCAAGTTTGTGGCATGATCTTTGGACAGGGGGTCAACTCCACTCGGCTTCACCATGAATAGCTCGACCTCATGCGGTCGGGCTTTTGTTTTATCCAAAAATGTAGACCGATTGTAGCCATGGGATTTGCAGGAGAGAGATTTGATGAATTTTTGTAGACAAGGTATCTACAAAAAAGTAGAAACCAGTCACGACACATAAAGAGAGTGTGGCATTGTTGGTAGCATAATAGAAATGCCTATGCTTACATACCAATTTCTTTTCCCCTAAGAGGATGAGTTTAATTGTAGATTTTCAGCTCCTTGTGCAGATCGTACATCATCTTCCCAAGCGGCTTTGTTCTCATAGTTTCTTTTGTGATTTCGGGACCAAAGACCATTTTTTTGATTTCCAGATCAGTCAGACCGACTCGACCCAGCATCGTTTGAAGCTCATCCTTCTGCGTTCTGTTGTACATCTGTTGCTTCTCGATTAATGCCAGCACTTCATCGCCATGTATTTGATAAGCTTCGCGAATTCTCATTCCTTGCATATTGTTTTCTAGATTCCCTTTGGCGTCGATAATTATCTCCACTTCGTTTAGAGCGTTCCTTTGATAGGAGAATGTTAAGTCTTCAGCCCAGTTAATGGAGCTGTCAAATGGGGAAGCAAAGGTCAGTGATTTGCTGCTCTTAACTCTATTGCAGTTGCCACAAACGGGAATAAGGTTGTAGAGGCAGACGGAGAACAAAGGGAAGGTTGATCTGTTGAAAAAATGATCTAGCTGTGCCCCTGAAACGTTCTCCGCTCTACAGTTAATGTAATCTCTGTTGCAATAAGGGCAGACGGTAAGTCCGGCTTTCCGGACTATTCTTACACGCAACGAAGCACCGCCTACAACGGAACCTGCAAGCTTCGAGTAGGAGTCATGGATCGTTTTGTACATCCCTCTCATCGGAGGGGTTTTTCTATTTGAATTGCAAAAACACTCCTGATTCATGATCTTGATTGTCTTGCTGGCGATATACGCTTGCGCCGCTATCAATTTTTCTAAAGGAGCAAGAATTAAGGACTGAAATTCGTCCTGGCTGCCTGTGAAAAAGTCGGGGGGCATGTATTTTTTACAACTGTCCACGATCTTCCTTCGAGTAGAAGCTTTTATTCTTTTTCCAACTGCGTTCCAATATTCGTTTTTAAACGTATCCGAATAAGATTCCAGTTCAATCATTTTCTCTCGCCCTCGCTTAGCCGCTTAATCTTGCGATCAAGATCAGCCCGTTGTCGTAACAATGATTCTAATTCAGAAGGTTGTTCCAACTTGGAAGTGCTGAGTGTGTCCAGCAGTTTTTCCCTATAGACAGGCTCGCCAATTTTATTAATCAAGAGGCGTATCTTTTTCGAATAGTCCTCTGGATCTATAGGCTCATCAAAATATAGGCTTAACTCTTCACCGATAAAGCCTACCTCGTCTTCTTTAAGACAAAGCCATTTAATAATCCTTTCAATCAGTTCTCGACTATATTCCCCTATCGTGTAAGACATAAAGAAATTGTGTTTGAGCAGTTTATGAATATTTTGTCCAAAGGTTTGGTCAAACTCCTGCTTTTCCTTCGAAAGATAAGTGATGTCCTCGCTGAGAATATCTGAAATCATAAATGGCGAATTCGTCGTAATCACGACTTGAATTTGGGATTCTATGCTGGTGCCGTGTACGAAGTCTATGAGCATAGTGACAAACTTTCTCTGCCACTCAGGATGGTAATAGAGCTCTCCTTCATCGATGAATAGAAGTGCTGTCTCCCACTCTTGCAGCACCTCATCCTGGCTAAAGACGTTCGTTCCGATGAAAGGTTCCAAACGCTCAGCATATTTCCGATGACCTTCCAGAAACCAGTAAAGCTTTGCTAGGAAAGAAAACTTGGCGTATTGTCCTGATGAAAAGTGTTTCAGTTTGGCGTCAGGCGCTGTGAAGAACGGTTTGAGAGATGCGAGCTTGTCATCTACATTTGTTGCCGTAAGCCCGGTCTCTTCCAGACCAAGTAATTCACTTTTTATTGTAAATATCTTGTCTTCCGGCATATCAAAATACTTTTGCAGCGCTCCTAGCGGTAAACAGGCCAAAAATGTCAATTGATAGCACAAGTCTCTATTGATTGATCGTAAAGGGCTATCCCAATCTGCTGCCTCCATGTCTTTGCGCTTTTGTATAAAACTCGAAGCTTCCGAATAATCGGCTTGTCCAAAACGGCTAAGAGATAGGGCTAATTTTTCTTTGTCGCTTTTGTCCCTGTGTGCCATGGCTCCATCCGGAAAAAGGCTATCTTGGTGAACGCTAAGCATATTCGAGAAATAAACGACTTTGCCCAATTTATTGACACTCGAATAAGATTTGCTGCTAAAAGGCTCTGCTGCCGAAGCAGTTGCATCTCTAATATTGGTCAAATAATAGGGCTGATCGCCTAAGTAAAATACGACAAAAAACTCACTGCCGCTGTCCAGTATGTCATAGGCTTCATAATCGGTTTCGCTGACATACCCCTGATTACAACTAATTTGTTGTTCATCGATCAAGTGGATGAGCCTGAAAAATGTACCTCTTAAAAAATCCACCGTGCTCGTTTTCCCTGTCCCGTTTTTACCGACTATACAAGAGAAAGAATAAATCTTTTCTCCATAAAAATGTGAGATGTCGGGCGATTCGAACACGGGATCAAGCTCATTTGTATTTTTGTTATAGGTGAATCGGTGATCGAAATCGACCAATTGCTTGTGTAATCCTCTATATCGATGAAGGAAAAGGAGCGAAAATGTCAAACGATGATGATGAGAGTCAGCTTGCTCGTCTTGTTCTCCGTAAATAAATTCTAACAATTTCTGATTAGTATCCATGGAGCGATATTGATCCAACACCCAATCATTGTAAAAAAACTCAAAATGAATTTCAGTGCGTGGCCTATCCAAATAAGCTACTGAAATCTGTTTTTGGGCAATATGTAGACGAATGTGAATGATTTCCTTTCCATCTACAACAAATTGCCGGTCTATAGAACACTGATGCGTCCAGTAGGCGTAAGTATTTTCTAGATCATCGTTAAAAATAAGTCCAATGTTACCTGCCTTCAGAGTTTGTTCGGGAATGAGAAAATTTCGACTAAGGTGCTCTTGATTTCCGTATTTGTCGTAAAGGTCACTGTTCATGAAATTAGCTAGAACCAGACTGTCTAAGTAACTGAATTTATATTTCTGTTTCTCTTCTTCTGTAATAGAAGCATTGTCAATGATCGTAAAAACCTGATGACGATAGACTTTTTCATTGATGATCCTGTATAGCTCATATTTCTGCAGTAATTGATCAATAACCTCTATAGGCAGACGACCAATGTTCTCCTTGATTAACTCAATGCCTCTGAACGCAAACCCGGAATCGCTCGATGTCCCAGCGTTGGAGACATGTCTGAATAAGGCGGATACGATATCATCTTTGTTTTCGAATAGGCCATCATCCGCGGGGTAAAATTTGCAGAGCAACTTAATGGCTTCCTGATTGTCGGAAAAACTTCCATAAAAATTTTTATAAAATTCGACCAGGCCGGAGTAAAGCAGCTTTTCAATATACGGATCTTTTAAAATGGAAATACCCTCTGCGGATTTGTTTCCAAGAACACTGTAGAAGCCATATGCAATATGCCGCTGGTTCAGTAAAGAGAGATACCCTTTATATCCTTTAAGCTCGTTATGGCTTGTAATCATGGAGGAGATAAGCTGCTTGGCGAAATGCCTTACATTATTCTCGTAAGTATCTGTCACGAATTTCTTGCGATTCTCTGCTTCAATAGCTTCTTCTTCCTGAGCAAATGCATCGTTGAGTATGGATAAGAGTTGATCTATTTCCATTGCATCAATGTTTTTGAATAACGTACGTCCTTTAGGTACTTCATCTTTAAAATTGTTAATCGTATTTTTAATATCTGTTAACCATTTTGCTGCCAATGCGAATTCACTCCTTAAGGGTATTTCATCCATCCCACCGAAGGTTTTTGTATTCCAATATTATATCAAAATTTGTCAATGCGAAGTTCGGAAAATACAACATAACTCAACAGCAAATGCAAAACTACAGTTTGAACTCCGTCCGATTCGAGGCAGCCCTGTCAAATTATTTTGCTGAGTTATAATTCAACCAAAGAAGATCAAAATTCGAACCGGACAGGAAGGCAATATGACAGGCAGAAAGTACAGAAGCGACAGAGAACGTATTCTAAAGAGATTTAATGTTAATGATATCGCTGGCTGTCAAACGAGCGGTTTAAGAATTGTGCTACACTGAGCACTCCAGTGGAATGTGTAATATTGATGGTTCGTAATGAATAAATGAGATGCGACAGCATTGCTTAAAATACAGATTTTATAATCGAATAGTACTGGTAAAACCCTCCGATCCAAGTTAACATCAACAAAACTTGCTGGAGCGACTGGATTTCGTACAGGAAGAATCCGAGGGGGAAGAGGGAAGGGAGTAAGGCCACGTTGGATGCGCGTTGGAGGACTGTGACAGGTTGTGGGGGAGTGACCTGTTGCGGACCTTTTTGTGCACTCGATTAGATTGATTTCATACATGGACAACCCAGTCGCTTCAGGCAATGAAGGAAAGTAGGAAGATTAAAAAATGAATCAAAAAAGGCCGCCAAAACGATGGCGGCGATGAGCGATTTAAACAACGCAATTATCCTTGAAAAAGCTACGCTGCATCAAAATTTTGACCACCCGAATACAGGGCTCAAAATCACGAATCCAATAAGCCATTATCGTCGCTGGGGTCCATGAGCTTCGCTTCTTCGCAATGTATTGAACGTTGATAATATAAGTCCGAGTGGAAAGGGCTATTCAGACCGACGACACTCACAATTAAGCACAACATTCTTCATAGAAAGATACACAAGATCTACAATCATAAAAACGAGCCTAGCACATGCTAAGCTCATTTTTATTAAACCAACATCATCCTTGAGTTCCCGTAGAGGCAAGACCGTTCTGAATAAAGCGCTGCATGATCATAAAAACGGCCATAATGGGCAGAGAAGACAGTACAGCTGCAGCAGCGAACATCGTCCAGTTGGCTGCGAATTGGTTCGTAATAAAGGTTTGTAAGCCTAGAGCAAGCGTATGATTTTCAGGACTATTTAAGAAAATGGATGAAATCACGTATTCACTATAAGCTGCAACAAAGGAGAAGACAAATACGACAGCAAGCTGAGGTTTTGCTAATGGCAAAATAATTTGAGTGAAAACGATGCGGTGGCTTGCGCCAAATACAAAGGCTGATTCATCCAATTCCTTAGGAATCGTATCGATATATGCTTTTAACAACCAAATGTTATAAGCGCTGCCTCCAGCAAGAACGAGTATAAGAATAAATAAGTTGTCCGTTAGACCGAACTTATAAATCAACACATAGAAGCCCGCAACGGCCATACTGCTAGGGAATACTTGCAAAACAAGCAAAGTTAGCAATCCATTTTTACGTCCTGGGAAACGCATGCGTGAAAAGGCATAGGCAGCGGTTGCTGATAACACTAATTGAATAATCGCTACGCAGAAGCATATCTTAAGCGAGTTAATTACCCATGTAATAAAGTTTGTTTCAGATATTAAGCCTGTATAGTTGTTAAGTGTCAATGAATTTGGAAACAGTGACTGACTAAAAAAGCTTTGGCCGGCGGAGAATGACGCCATAAGAATCCATGCTGCAGGAAATAAGGTACATAGAATGACGATCCATATGACGATTCGACTAATCCAGAGGCCTATTCGTTGATTTTTTTTCATGAGTGTTGATCTCCTATTGTTCTTTGAAAGCCCCAGACATTTTTAAGTTAATAAACGTCAAAGTTCCAACGATTATGAAAATAAAAATGCTTAAAGTCGCTGATAAATCATAACGATTAGACCAGATCGTCATCTTATAGACCATACTGGCAAGAATGTCAGTACTACCAGCAAACTGGGAGTTTACTAGTGCGGGACCACCCTGTGTAATCATGTAAATATTTCCGAAATTGTTGAAGTTTGCTGCGAATGATGATACGACTAGCGGTACGCTAACCTTAAAGGTAAGTGGAACTGTAATGCTTCTGAAAGCACGCCATTTAGATGCGCCTTCTACATTTGCTACTTCATATAATGTTGGCGAGATGGATTGTAGTCCGCCCAAACAGACATTCATCATAAATGGAAAGCCAAGCCATACATTAACCATAATAATGCCTGTTCTAGCCCAGAACACATCTGTCATCCATGGGATTCCTTCTGCAATGCCAAAGAAGGAAAGAAGTTGGTTAATCCCGCCGTATTGTTCATTGAGTAAACCCTGCCAGGATAGAATGGCAATCGTTGCGGGCAAAGCCCAAGGGACAATAAGAACGGCACGGTAAATTTTAGACTCCTTCATATGTGGATTATTGAGCAGCACAGCAAGCCCTAATCCGAGAAAATAAGCTAAAAGTGTACTTAGTGCAGCAAAAGAAATAGTCCAGCCTAATACAGAGAAAAATACATTTTTTATAGACCCAGATAGAACCGTCATATAGTTTTTCCAACCAACAAAGTCAAATGCCTCTAGATGATACATATTGTAGTTGGTAAAGGAAATATAAATCGTATACAAAACAGGCAGGAGCGTTAGTATTAATATGGAAATAAGCGCTGGCGCTAGAAATCCATAAGCAACTAAATTCTTTTTCATCTTATTCATAGTTCGGTTTCCTAACTGGCTTGGCCGTAATTTTTACCTCGATGTTAACATCATAAGACAGCGGAGTCGAAAGGGAATTATAAGCCTGAATGCATGAGTTCAATAGCTTCTTTAAATTGCGATTCAATATTTTTAGCTGTTTCCTCAGGCGTTAATGTTTTGCCGAACATTAGACGCATATTATCCCCATACAGACCCCATAATTGTCCAAGCTCAGGCACAGATGGAAGCGGCTCTCCATTGGAAATTTGTGTTACGAAGCTTTCGGTTACTGCGTCTATTTCAATCGTTTCTTGAACGGCTAGCTTGGCAGGAATGCGTCCGCCAACCTTATATAATTCAGGGGTAGCGTGCTCCTCTAAATATTGATAGAAGTCCCATACCGCATCTTGTTTTTTGGATTTTGCACTAACGAATCCAACTTGAGTGCCTACTGGCGTAGCAAATGGCTTATCATTCAAAGTTGGCATTGGCGCCACGGCAAAATGGATGCCTGCTGATGTGAACGCATCAACATCCCAAGGGCCGCCAATATAAAATGCAGTCTCGCCATTCTCGAATGAACCTCTTGCAATATCAAATGTAATATTAGGTGAGATGTAGCCGGCATCTACTAGCTTCATAATATAGCGATAAGCTTGTACAGCGCCTTCATTGCCAAGGCCGATATCATCGATCGAATAACTATTATTTTCCCAATTGAAAATATAACCATTAAAGGCTCTTAAAAAACCCAAGTCGTAGTAAATGCTGGTAGCATCGAACTTAATGCCGCCGCTATCTTTGGCCGCAGCGAGCAATTCATCCCAAGTAGCAGGAGCAGCAGCTACCTTATCGGTGTTATAGAATAATGATACCGTTTCCACGGCAATCGGTAATCCATAACGTTTACCGTCAACGTAGCTTGCTTGAACGGAAGCACTTACATAGTCTTCGTCCTTATATAAATCTTGAGGCACCTCAGCTACTAGATTTGCTGTAGCAAAGCTTGCCAGTTGGTCGTTAGCTATACCGAAAATTCCATCAGGCCCATTCGCGCTATTCGTTGCTTGAGCAAACTGCTGCAGCTCGATGCTGTTATGAACAACGGTTGCTTTATTTCCCGTTTCATCAGACCATTGATTTGCATATTGTTGAAGCAAATTGGCCTCCACTTGAAAATTTGTCCAAATAATAATCTCTGTACTTTTTTTGGAGTTATCATCGGTTGCTGAAGAAGAGTTCGTATTATTGCTGCAACCGGCTAGTAATGAAATTAGCATCATTGATGCAAGGCAAATCGTTAATAATCGCTTCATGTTAGATATCCCCTTTTTATACAATTTAAAAAATGATAAACAAGTTAAGCTGTAAACGTTGTCATAATACCTAGAAATTAAAAGTCTTTGATTGTTTGAAGAGCGGGTAAAGCTTCCCCATTGTAATCGAATAATGCTAAGTTTGCCCATACATTACTTGAATGTCCTTCCTTACGCAAATACTTGATTCCTTCAGCTTTAGCCCAGTTAGCTTCCTTAACATTAATCCATGTAGGCTCCCAATAGAAAAATCCAAGACCTCTGTTATCGTTTACAGATTGAATCGCTTTCATAAGATCAAGCATAAATTGTGACTGCCCATCTGGGTCTATTGAATAGGAGATTGATTTCGTATGCTCTGGAGAAAGCAGTTGACTATCGCTGATCGTTGGTTCAGTAGTGAAAGGAAATGCCGTTTCAGTAACGATAACATCCTTGTCGTATCGAGCGGAAATATCATTCATATTTGCAACGAGTTGCGCTAATGTTCCATGCCAGAATGGGTAGTAAGATAATCCGATGATATCGAATGCCAAATTATCTTCAGCAATGGCATCAAACCATCTGCGGTAAAGGGAGTTGTCACCGCCCCAGTCTAAGTGAATAATCGTACGGATATTTGCATTATAATCCTTTACTGCATTTAGCCCTGCTTTCAATAAATTAGACATTGCTTTCGTATTTTCAAATTTACCATCTGGCCAAAGCAAGCCGTCTGTAATCTCATTGCCGATCTGAACGGTGTCCGGTAGTACGCCATGCTCATCGCATTGCTTTAATGTATCATATGTAAAGCGATAAACGGCATGTTCAAGATCTTCGCCATGGAGGTTTTCCCATGCTTTTGGTTTAATTTGTGTAGTTGGATCAGCCCAGAAATCACTGTAATGAAAATCTAGCATGTATCCGATTCCGTGTGCAGCGGCGCGTTTTGCAATGGCAATTGTTGTTGCAATATCATTTGTACCGCCACCATAAGGCAAATTGTCCTGGTCTAAGGGATTATTCCAAAGTCTTAAGCGAATTTGGTTAACGCCGTAGTTTTTTAATATAGATATTGCGTCTTGATTCCGGCCACGATCAAAATACTGCGCTCCTAATTGTTCAATCTCTTGTTGGACGGAAATGTCCATGCCTTTAATAAATGTCATGAAGCTCACCTTTCGAATAAAATATTTATCTTCTATATAGTAAATTATTTACTTAACGATATGTTATCATAACCGTATTTTTTCTGTCAATATATAGTGGAGCTTATTTGCTAATCGAATAGTCTCCACATAAATGAATAAAAAAACAAGCAACCAAATGACGGTGCTTGTTGTGTTGACAGATAATATGAGTTTTTAAGTCAGCAGCTTTTTCTGAAAATGGGGATGCCGTTAATGTATACGGTTTTAGTTGTTGTTCTGTTTTTTATAACTCGTTCTAATAACAGGTCTAACGCGGAGCTGCAAATAATCTCAATATCAATTCGGAATGTCGTTAATGGCGGTGATACGTATTGCGCGATACCGATGTCATTAATGCTGAAAAAAGATACGCGCTTAGGGATTTCCCACTGCTGCTCATTAAAAATCTGTAAGGCTCCGATGGCTAAAGCATCATTAGCGACACAGAAGGCGGTGGGCATATTGTCCTGTAATTGAGCTATCATTTCTTTTCCGATACGATATCCTTCTTTTACGGTAAAGTCTTGAGTGATCAATACAGTCTCTTCACGGAGTAGATTGTAATAGCTCATCGTTTGTCTAAATGACCATTCACGTATGTCCATAATCGGTTTATGAGAAGTCATTTCGTAATCGGGGCCGCCAATAAATCCAATAGATGTATGGCCCTTGCTAATGAAGTAATCTACAATTTGACGTACCATAGATTCTAAATTAGCTTGAACGGAGTCAAAAACACTTTCGTCCGGGCGAGTATTGATGAAAACACCGTTTGTTGTAATGCTTTTCAGATAGTTAATTTCCTCAGTATCAAACCAACCGAGTGCAATAAACGCAGTAATATGTTTAGGAATCGCTCTAATGCCGTCACTTTTATCGTATCGGCTAAAGCTCATATTACGATTGTCGGCTTGAGCGCCTAACTCGCTAAAGATGGATTCATTAAAGATATTATCTAGCTCTTCATGCTTATCTACCCAATAAAGGAAAGCAATATTATCAATTTTAGGGTTTGCTTTTTTCTTTTTATATCCTATTTCCTCAGCTGTTTTGAATATTGCAGCTCTAGTTTGCTCGCTGACTGAGATCTTTGGATCGTGATTCAGCACTCGTGAGACAGTGGCATTCGATATGCCCAGCAATTCTGCGATTTTTTTAACAGTAGCCATAATATCCTCCCAACCCGTTAGCTAAGTAAATATTTTACTTAAATAAAAATGAAGTGTCAACTAATGATTGTCGTAATTGTAGATGCTGAAGGTTATGTACGCTATTTTGATTTTGGCATAATCAACTGTAATTAACAAGCGATCAATTGCATGCAGGAGAATTTGGTTGTTTACTAATTTTCCAATTAATCCTAAAATATAGACATGGAATATAAGGAAGTATTTGGTATTATGCAAAAACATTGACTAATAGAAGGAGGTAAGTTGATATGAAGATAAACAAATTAAGTATGACCACATTTTTCATTTCTGTTGTAACTGTTTTTGGTTTGTCATTTGCTGGATTAGCATACGCTGCAAGTGCTGAATTATCATTTACGTCTTACAAACAAACTGAAACAAATTGGTGCTGGGCTACCAATGGCCAGTCAATTGCTAAATACTATGGAATTACATTAACACAGTGTGCTTTTGTTAAGTCTGGCAAGGGTACATCTACATGTAATAATGATCCTGGATCTGACGCTGAAGTTAAGACCGGTTTAAAATCTAATAACATTACCTCAACCGCTTATTCGGGCTATCTTAATGTTACTCAAGTAAGTAGCGAAATAAATGCTGGCAGGCCGATTTACGTTAACTGGCAGTGGACAAACAGAACTGTAGGGCACGCTGTAACAATTTATGGGTACGATTATACAGTTGATCCAACCAGGTGGTATGTCAAATATAGTGATCCTGATACGGGCACAAAAATAACTGTTCAATGGTCAACCCTTAATGATGATGGATTAGGGAGATATTGGAATTCCGGTTTGAAAGAGATCAAGAATTAAAAAATGAGGCGTGGAATTTGATTACGGAATATAAGGAGGGAAAAGAAATGATTTCGACAAAAAAAATGTTTTCATTGGTTTCTCTTTTTATGGCATTTACACTTATTGTACTAACACCTGTATTTGCAGAAACGAAAAATCATTTGAACGAAATTCCGGAAGACATTGAATATTTTGCACACAATGAAGGGCTAAAGTTATTTATTCATTTTGTATCCGAGGATCCTGCTGGTTACAGTTTTGAAAATGACAATGAACTTATCAATGTTACGTTGGGTCCAGGCTACCGACTATACGGAGTTAAAGAAGATATTCTGTACGACCAAAGTGTTACGGACTTGTCCAAGTTATCCTATGCAACGAATATATTTGAATTTATCGTGTACTCCAATGGAACACCAAAATCATTTTTAACGGTTTCAAAAGATCAAGATGGAGTATTTTTAAGATCTGCTGGAAAAGTTGCCACTGGTATTGAAAAGGTTCTAGACACATTGGATAAACTGCAGGCCGAGAATAAAGCTGCTCAGCGAGAAATTCTAGTTGTTCAATATGGTAACGACGTAAAGTATTTCGTACTGAGATCAGGTGATAAGGAATACATTGTTCCTTTCACACCTGTATTACATTCAAAGGTTGATATTAATGGAACTGTCTGGAAGTCCAGCGAAGTAATTGATCATATAAGGACTGAAAATAATAAATATAAAAATGGTGAGCCAGGTTTGGTGGGTTCTATTGGATTACCAGTACCTATTAAATCAGAGGTGAATTATTTACTCATTGGATCCACGAGTCTCGGAATCGCACTCATAGTATCTCTTTTAATATCAATAGTAGTAAAAAGAAAGCAAAACCGTTAATGAGTGCCGGTCAATGAATTCATAACTTTGAAGTGTTGATGGCACTCCTGCGGGGTGCCTATTTTATTCCTACAGCCACAGGAAGAAATCCGTGCTTTGGTTGACGGCATCTAAATTGCGTAGTATTATTTTACCAATTTAACTATTTTTGTGGGGAGGATACAGATGACTAATATTCAGGCAATTGTACTGGACTTGGACGGAACCTTGCTCAGTAGCGATAAATCGATATCTCTCAGGAATTATCAGGCTGTTAAACGATGCTTTGATGCTGGCATTCATATTATTATTGCCAC
>Ga0180215_1001666_pt1 | contig 23921 bp, 19 predicted proteins | sample eDN3rd37CBELigBY_FD_128871 | JGI IMG/M metagenome (GOLD analysis project Ga0180215, IMG submission 128871) | Enriched backyard soil microbial communities from Emeryville, California, USA - eDNA 3rd pass 37_C BE-Lig BY (version 2) (version 2) | ecosystem: Environmental > Terrestrial > Soil >...
CATTCCTACTTCTTCATCAGCACCTTCATCGAAGACCACCTGCGCTGGCACAGAAAACGCCTCGCCTAGGGTGAACCAAAAGATTGCGGCATTTCTGCTGATATCCTTTTTCGCCTGCAGTGTAGATACCCCTTATGATAAGCTACGCTGGTCTGTGGACCAGACTTCCGCCGCACAAAGGAGAGTTCAATGACAGTATCTCTCGCGATTCACCCTGCCGTTGACAATGGTGTAACCCCCGGCGATTCCAACTTTGCCGGTGGCAAGCTCATGTGCAAGTGCGCCGACGATCCTGTCGTCGTTGAAATCAAGAGTAACAGTGCTCACAATCATTTATGCGGCTGTACCAAATGCTGGAAGCCGAAAGGCGCATTATTCGCCATGGTGGCCGTCGTGCCGCGCGAGAACGTCACCGTTACGGCTAACGCAGACAAGCTCCAAGTTGTGGATCCGACAGCCACGATCCAACGGCATGCGTGCAAGGTTTGCGGCGTCCACATGTTCGGTCGGATTGAAAACCCCAACCACCCGTTCTACGGGCTCGATTTCATCCATACGGAACTCTCTCCTGAACAGGGATGGGCAGCGCCGGGATTTGCGGCGTTCGTGTCATCGGTCATCGAGTCTGGGGCCGATCCAGCCCAAATGCCACAGGTGCGCGCGCGCTTGAGGGAACTCGGTCTGGAGCCCTACGATTGCCTTTCGCCAGAGTTGATGGACCTGATTGCGACCCACACGGCCAAGTCAAAGCAGGCCGCTGCGGCCTAGGGTACCTTCGTGCGAGCGCTGCCAATCGCCCGGTGGCAGCGCTTGGAATCACGGTGGCTCCAGCAAGAAGCCATGAGGTGTGGCTGTAGCCGCGTCATTCGGCCGTAGGGTCCAGGCGAGTGAGGTGAATCGTTGCTCCCGTCAAGGAGGCAAGGATTTTATTGATATGCGGTCATCCCAGCGCTCTGCGGTTTGGTGCCACAAATTCAGAGCCCGGGGATCTGCATCTTGTGATGCGTGCCCCAACAATCCCGATTGCATATCCCGCCCAAGACGCGCAGTCTTGCAAAAAGACAGAAAAATCAGGTGAGGAAATGCCCAAGCTAGTCGAGAGCGATCTGGCGCGAGTAAGCGAGATCATTGCGACATCTGCTTCTCTGGAGGGACCGACGCTGCCCATCCTTCATGCCGTGCAGGAGGAGTTTGGCTATATTCCGGAGGAGGCGGTGCCGTTGATCGCATCTGCGCTCAACTTGTCACGGGCGGAGATCCACGGGACGATCACCTTCTATCATGACTTCCGGCGTGCGCCGGCTGGAAAGCACGTTCTCAAGCTATGCCGGGCCGAAGCCTGCCAGTCCATGCACGGCCCCCAGATCGCAAAGACCTTTCTGGACAGTCTCGGGATCGATTGGGGCGGAACCACTTCGGATGGCGCTTTGACCGTTGAGGGGGTCTATTGTCTAGGGCTGTGTGCCTGTGCCCCATCCGGCCTCTTCGACGGTGAGCCTTTGGGAAGGCTTGATCAGCAGGTCCTGGATGAAGCGGCCCGGGAGGCAAGGAGGTCATGACCAGGATCTTCATTTCCCGAGATGCCGCCTCGGTCGCGCTCGGATCATCCCGCATGAGTCGAAAGATCGCCGAAGAGGCTGCCGTACGAGGCTCGACCGTGGAAATCGTCTCCACCGGGTCCCGTGGGCTTTTCTGGCTCGAGCCTCTGGTCGAGGTGGAAACCCCGCAGGGGCGGGTGGCCTATGGGCCCATCAAACCCTCCGACATAGCCGGCCTGTTCGAGGCGGGCTTTCTGAAGGGCGCAACTCACCCCCTCCGGTTAGGGCGATTGGACGATCAGCCCTATTTGTCACGCCAAGTGCGACTGACCTTCGCGCGGTGTGGCCTCGTCGATCCGCTCTCTTTGGACGATTATCGCACCCACGGTGGGTATATGGGACTGGAGCGTGCCCTTCACTTGGAGCCTGTCGGGATTGTCGATGAGGTGAAGCTCTCTGGCCTGCGCGGGCGCGGCGGTGCCGGGTTCCCGACCGGGATCAAATGGAGCACGGTGCTGAATGCACAATCCGACCGGAAGTATGTGGTCTGCAATGCAGACGAGGGCGACAGCGGCACATTTGCCGATCGCATGCTCATGGAAGGCGACCCCTTCGCGCTGATCGAAGGAATGACCATCGCCGGGCTCGCCGTTGGAGCCACTAAAGGGTTGATCTACATCCGCTCGGAATATCCCTACGCCTATCACACGATGACGAGTGCCATCGAGATCGCCACAAAGGCAGGCTATCTCGGCGCATCGGTGCTGGGATCAGGCCATGCATTCACCATCGAGACGCGATTGGGAGCAGGGGCCTATATCTGTGGCGAAGAGACCTCGTTGCTCGAAAGCCTCGAAGGAAGGCGTGGAATGGTGCGGGCGAAACCGCCCCTGCCGGCCTCGAAGGGATTGTTCGGCAAGCCGACGATCGTCAACAATGTCATCTCTCTGGCAACGGTGCCCTGGATCATTGCCCATGGGGCGCAGGCCTACGCGGATTTCGGGATGGGTCGTTCGCGCGGAACCCTCCCTGTTCAACTGGCCGGGAATGTGAAACGAGGAGGCCTCATCGAACTCGCCTTTGGCGCCACCATTCGTGAGATCGTCGAGGATTTCGGCGGAGGAACGGCCTCCGGGCGGCCGGTGAGGGCGGTTCAGGTCGGGGGGCCTCTCGGGGCATACTTCCCAGAGAGCATGCTCGACCTTCCCCTCGACTATGAGGCGCTCGCAGCCGAGAAGGGACTTCTCGGACATGGCGGCGTCGTCGTGTTCGACGACAGCGTGGATCTGGCTCGGCAGGCCCGCTTCGCCTTCGAGTTCTGCGCGGTGGAGAGTTGCGGGAAATGTACGCCCTGCCGCGTGGGCGCCGTACGGGGTGTCGAAGTGATGGATCGGATTATTGCGGGTGTCGAGCCCGAGAAGAACTTCGAGGTTCTCCAGGATCTCTGCACCCTTATGTCCGATGCCTCGTTGTGTGCGATGGGTGGCCTGACTCCCGTGCCAGTGATGAGCGCGCTTGCCCATTTCCCCGAAGATTTCGACAAGGCGCCGCGCCTGTCCACGGCTGCTGAGTAATGGAGAGCAAGCCATGGCTCTGATGAAGGAAGTTGATTACGGCACGCCGGTCCGCGTAGCGGACAAGACGATTACCCTTACCATCGACGGGAACCCCATCTCGGTGCCTGACGGAACATCCATCATGGCCGCCGCCATGATGCTGGGAACGGAAATCCCGAAGCTTTGTGCCACGGATATGCTGGAACCGTTTGGCTCCTGCCGCCTCTGTCTTGTCGAGATCGAGGGGCGACGTGGAACACCGGCCTCGTGCACGACGCCAGTCGAAGAGGGTATGGTCGTGCATACCCAGACCAAACGGCTCGCTGATCTCCGCCGTGGGGTGATGGAACTCTATATTTCCGATCACCCGCTGGATTGTCTGACCTGTTCGGCCAACGGCGACTGTGAACTGCAGGACATGGCCGGTGCCGTCGGCCTGCGCGAGGTCCGCTACGGCTATGAAGGCGCCAATCATCTCGACGCGCCGAAGGATATATCCAACCCGTACTTCACCTTCGAGGATTCCAAATGCATCGTCTGCTCGCGCTGCGTGCGAGCCTGCGAAGAGGTGCAGGGCACCTTTGCGCTGACTATTCAGGGGAGAGGGTTCGACTCGCGCGTCTCTCCGGGAGGCCTGGACTTCTTCGGCTCCGAATGCGTCTCATGCGGCGCCTGCGTGCAGGCCTGCCCGACCGCGACCCTGAATGAGAACTCCGTTATTGAGATGGGGAAGCCGGAGCATTCGGTCATCACGACCTGCGCCTATTGCGGCGTCGGCTGCTCCTTCAAGGCCGAGATGAAGGGCAGCACGGTCGTACGAATGGTGCCCTATAAGGACGGCAAGGCGAACGAGGGCCATTCCTGCGTCAAGGGGCGGTTTGCCTGGGGCTACGCGACCCACAAGGACCGGATCACCAAGCCGATGATCCGCGAGAGGATCACCGATGCCTGGCGGGAGGTCTCCTGGGACGAGGCCATCTCCTATGCGGCCAATGAGTTCAAGCGCATCCAGGCGCAATACGGCCGCGAAGCCATCGGCGGGATCACCTCGTCCCGGTGCACGAACGAGGAGACATTCCTGGTCCAGAAACTGGTTCGGGCAGGCTTCGGCAACAACAATGTCGATACTTGCGCCCGTGTATGCCACTCGCCCACAGGATACGGATTGAAAACCACGCTTGGAACATCGGCCGGCACCCAGGATTTCGCATCCGTTGCACATGCCGATGTCATCGTCGTCATCGGAGCCAACCCAACCGACGGGCATCCGGTTTTCGCATCCCGCATGAAAAAGCGCCTGCGGGAGGGAGCTCATCTCATTGTCATCGATCCCCGCCGGATCGATCTCGTGAAAACACCTCATGTGGAGGCTGATTATTTCCTGGCCCTGAAACCCGGAACGAACGTGGCGATCATCAATGCGCTTGCGCATGTGATCGTGACGGAAGGCTTGGTCGACGAAGACTATGTGCGCGAGCGCTGCGATCTTGATGACTTTGAAAGCTGGGCCCGCTTTATCGCCGATGAACGCCATTCGCCCGAAGCGGTGGAGCCTTTCACGGGTGTCCCGGCAGCCGATGTTCGGGCCGCCGCCCACCTGTACGCCACCGGAGGGAATGCGGCGATCTATTATGGACTTGGGGTCACCGAGCACAGTCAAGGCTCCACCATGGTCATGGGCATGGCCAACCTCGCCATGGCCACGGGAAACATCGGAAAACCCGGAGCCGGCGTGAATCCTCTCCGTGGACAGAACAACGTGCAGGGCTCCTGCGATATGGGCTCTTTCCCGCACGAGTTTTCTGGCTACCGGCATGTCGCCGACGATGCCACGCGGCAGATGTTCGAGAGCCTATGGGGTGTGCAGCTTCAGAGCGAGCCGGGCCTTCGCATTCCGAACATGCTCGATGAAGCCGTGGAAGGAACCTTCAAGGGCCTCTACATTCAGGGCGAGGATATTGCCCAGTCTGATCCCGATACGCAGCATGTGACGGCTGGCCTGAGAGCCATGGAATGCGTGGTCATCCAGGATATTTTCCTGAACGAGACCGCCAAATACGCCCATGTCTTCCTGCCGGGCTCCTCGTTTCTGGAGAAGGACGGTACCTTCACGAACTCGGAGCGTCGGATCAACCGAGTGCGGAAGGTGATGTCGCCCCTCGGCGGCATGGCCGATTGGGAAGTGACGATGGCGCTCTCCAACGCTCTTGGTTATCCCATGAACTATTCGCATCCCAGCGAGATCATGGACGAAATCGCTGACCTGACGCCGAGCTTCGCTGGAGTGTCCTATGAGAAGCTGGATCGCCTTGGTTCCATTCAGTGGCCGTGCAATGAAGCTGCTCCCAATGGAACGCCTATGATGCATGTGGGTCGGTTCGTTCGCGGCAAGGGCAAGTTCATGCTCACCGATTTCGTGCCGACAGAGGAGAGAACAGGACCGCGCTTCCCGTTGATCCTCACGACCGGACGCATCCTCACTCAGTATAATGTCGGCGCGCAGACGAGGCGAACGGAGAACAGCCGCTGGCATGAGGAGGATGTTCTCGAAATCCATCCCTTCGATGCGGAGAGCCGGGGTATCCGTGACGGCGACTTGGTGTCTCTCGCGAGCCGCTCGGGCGAGGTCGCCTTGCATGCCCGGATCAGCGAGCGCATGCAGCCGGGTGTGGTCTATACGACCTTCCACCATGCCAAGACCGGCACGAACGTGATCACGACGGATTATTCCGACTGGGCAACCAACTGTCCGGAATACAAGGTGACAGCTGTGCAGGTGCGACGAACCAACCATCTCTCCGACTGGCAGGACCACTTCCTTGAGGAGGATCGAACCCTGACGCGGATCATTACAAATGCAGCGGAATAAGAATACCCTTGGGATCCCCGATGCGGTGGAGGCGTCGACGACAGGTCTCTCGTTCGACTGCGGCAGACCTGCTCTCCTGGAGGGGATCCTTCCCCCCGAGATGTCTGTCCGGATTTCGTCGCGAGATGCCGTGACGGTTTTCCATGGCTTGGAACACATTCTCTCACAGGATGTCGTTGCATGACGACCGAGAAACTTATCCGGATGGCCAACCAGATCGCGGACTTCTTTCGCCTCTACCCGGAGGAGCAGGCGATTAAGGGAATTCACGACCATATCAAGGCGTTCTGGACGCCGCGAATGCGGACTTCGATCCTCGCAGGCTCGGAGCCGGACTGCGACAAGCTGGATCCTCTCGTCAGGAAGGCCTTGCTTGATCTCAAAACGGGCAAGAGCCCAATCGAAAAGGAAATCGCAGGGCCGGAAAAGGTCGGTGAACTGGGAAGTGATGCCGGATGATACCGAAAGGGTGGGCGAGCAGGCGCATCTGACACGATCCCTGGGATGACGCGTCGTCCCTGAGGCCGTTGACGGCAGTTCACATCGCCGCACTACACCAGCGAGGATGACTGACGTGCTCAGGTTGCCTGAAAAAGGAGCGCGCCCTGATTTCGGGATGCTTCAGAGTTCGCTCCGCAGGAGTATATTCAGCGCCGTAGTATAAGTCATATATCGGATAACCGATGTTCTCTGTCGGATAGTCAGCCAACACACCTGGTTACGATTTCGTCGCTCCGGTAGAGCATTTTTGGCGAAGTGGATCCGGTTCGCCGCTTAACAATGCGGCGCAGCAAAGAAGAGAGCAGATTCCACCACGGTGGAATCTGCTCTAGAACAGCAGGTCGTATACGCCTTTCACGACATCTACGTGCGCGTCGAGACGCTCTCTCAGCGTAGAAGCGTTCTGCAGGGCATAGTCATGCTCGTAGAACAATTGGTCATATTTATCGAGAGGAGCCGGATCGGGAGGCGAGGAAGCTTTTCCGTCCTCGATCCCAGCGGAATAATCCAGCCCGCCATAGTTCCCGTAATACAATCCGTTCTGGCCGAAGTGGAAATATTTCGGGTTCGGGAGCATGTTCTCTCCTCCTCAAATCGTGTGAGGGGGCATGATTGTCTCCAACTTTGTCGAAAAGCTGTGCAGCATCGAGCGCCGGTCTCGAAGAATGTGAGTTAGATTGTCATACCCCAGGCGAGTGATGACGGCCGGCAGGTGTGGTGGGAATAGGCTACGCTCCGGACATCGCTGGGGAGGATGAGGGGGAGGTTTGGGTGTGGCGGCCAAAAAGCAGCGCCTCATAAGCGGACGCTGAATCTGGAAGTCACGATAGCCGCGCTGGCAGTCGCATCCACTGCAATGTCATCCTCAGCAACGGCTGCCACAAAACCTTTCCAGCTGAGGGCGTTGGCATCGACGTCCAGGTCGTCAATCCTCTGTCAGCCCCAGGAGAGCTGGAAGCTGCCTCATGTCCGTGAAGGGATAGGCGCCCTCCGATTCGAGCTGTTCGCAACCGAGCTCCTTGGCGAAGCCGAGGACCTTGCAGCCTGCGGATACCCCGGCGCGCACGCCAGGCAGGCTATCCTCGATGACAACGCAATCTCCAGGTTCGGCGGTGCAGGCCTGCGCCGCGGCGAGATAGATGTCCGGCCAAGGCTTGGGGCGCGGCACGTCTTCGAACGATAGGATGCGTCCTGAAAACAGGCTCGCGAAGCCGAGGCGATGCAGCTTGGTTTCAAGCTCGAGGCGGGTCGAGTTGGACGCGACCGCGATCGGAACTCCGTGCGCGACAATGGTCTGTAGAGCCTCGGGGGCTCCGGAGACCGGCTCGACCTCCTCCTTCATGACTGCGGCCACGCGGCGGGAGATCATGGTCATCCAATCTGCTGGCAATGTCCCGACCACGGCCTCGATCCGCGGCACCATGTCGGGCAACGCGGTTCCGAGAAAGGTGTACCCCGCCTCATGAGGCGTCATGGACCATCCCCGCAGGGTGAGGTCTGCGGCGATCACCCGGTTTACCAGCGGTTCGCTGTCGGCCAGTACACCGTCGCAATCGAAGAGGATTGCGGCCGGGCGGCGGGCCCGTCGAGGGGACATCATCGAGATACTCTGCCTTCGTGTTCTACAAAACGAAGGGCACGGCCTGATGCCGTGCCCTTTAGGATTTGGCCTTCGCTACTGCATCAGCGCGGTCGTTTCCTTGACCAGCCTGTCGAGGCCAGCTTCGGGCGAGACATCGCCCCGCATGACGCCGTTGATGATGTCGCGCTGCAGACGCCAAATACGTACCGAGCTGCCGCCGGGATAGCCCTGCCAAGGCACCGAGCGGTCCGTCTGATAGGTGATGGTCTTGAAGTTTGGATTCGCGTCGTAATACGGTCCGAGGAATTCAGGACCAGACGCGAGCTGATTGGTCGGGAGATAGCCCGTGATCTCCACCACGATCTTCTGCGCCTCCGGACCGGTCATGAACTTGACGTATTCCCACGCGGCCTTCTGCTTGGCCGGATCCTGCGTCGTGATGACCGCCGAGCTGCCGCCGGTGGGGAGCCCCCCCTTCGCCTTGTCGTCGACCGGAAAGACCGCGGTCCCAAGGGTGAACTTGTTTCCAATGAGGTCCGTGATCTGGCGCAGTCGGGCAGGGGTCTCGAAAAGAATGCCCGTCTGACCGGCCGTGAATTGCTGGCGGGACGAATCGAAGTCGATCAGCGGCATGCCCGTCTCGGTAACGAAACGCCGCATATAGGTCAGCGCCTTGAGACTTGGCTCGCCTCCGAACGCGACCTTTGTGCCAGTTTCGTCGAGCATGTTCGCGCCTCCCTGGTGGATGAGAGCACGGAACAGCCAGTCGTCGGGCCAGTCATGGACGTTGTAAGACAAGCCTGCGACGCCCGGAGAGGTGGCGTGGATCTTCGCCGCGAGGGCGATCACGCCCTCCCACGTATCCGGCATTTTGCGCGGATCGCCACCCGCCTTCTTCACGAGTTCCTCGTTGAAGTACATCAGCGGTGTCGATGCGTTGATCGGCATGCCGTAGAGCTTGCCGTTGACGCGGCCGAGATCGATGATCTTCTCGGAATAATTGGCTTTGCGCCATTCTGCGGGCTCGGCGTCGAGGAGCGGTCCTATCTCGGTGATCTGCTTTCGCTTCAGAAGCGCGTTGACGAGCTCCGTCTGCAGATGGAACCCGGAGAAATACAGGTCCGGCAACTGGTTCGTGACCGCCTGCCGCAGCATGACCTGGTGGCCTTCGTCATAGTTCGCGACGGGAGCTCGGAAGGTGACCTTGATGTCCGGGTGGCGCTTCATGAACTCCTGCGCGATGGGTTCATGAAACTTGGCGAAAGAAGGCTGGGGATACAGAATGTCCAGTGTGGTTTCTGCCAGAAGCGGAGTCGCGGTCACGCCGCCGGCGAGCGCCATGCCCGCGAGCGCCGCCGCGAATTTCGAATAATAGCCCATAGCTGTTTCCTCCCATGGTCCTTGGTGCAGGTGTTGGAAGCTGCCGTTTCTCCGGCAGTCTTTATTTGACGCCCGTCATTGTGATTCCTTGAATGAACTGACGGCGGGCGAAGAGAAACGTGATGACAAGGGGCGCCGTCAAAATCGCGGCGGCCGCAGTCAACGCGCCATAGTTCGAGCCGGTCTCGGCATTGGCGAAGAACATCATGCCGAGAGGTGGCGGGGCCAGAGCGGCGTCGGTGATTACGATCAGCGGCCAGTAGAGGTCATTCCAGTGCGCGACGATCGAGAACACCGAAAAGGCCGCGATAGCCGGCCAGGCGCTCGGCGTGACGATCCGCCAAATGATTTCGAACTCGCTCATTCCGTCGAGGCGCGCTGCGTGGATGATGTCGTCCGGGAAGCTCTTGAAGAACTGACGAAGAAGGAAAATGGCGAAGGTGGACAGGAAAAACGGGACCATCATGGCGAAATAGGTATCCAGGAGCCCGAGATTCGCCAGCCCGATATAGAGCGGCAGAGCCGGCACCTGTACGGGGATCGCAAGCCCGAGCAACACCAGGACGAAGAGCAGATCGCGCCCGGGGAACCGGAGTTTTGCCAGCGCATAGGCGCATGGAATGGCCACGAGCAACTGCACGGCCAGAATACCGCCGCAGAGGATCACGCCATTCAGGGCGAACCGGAGAAGCGGCGCCGCTGTCAGCGCATAGGAATAGTTCTCAAGACCGTAGAAACGCTTCGGCCACAGGCTGAAGGTGGCGGTGAACACCTCGTCCGGGGGCTTGATCGATGTAACGAGCATCCACACGAACGGCATCAGGATGAACACGGCTCCCGCCAGCAGGAACCCGTGAGCGAGCACGAGGCCGAGGATCTGTCGCGCGCGGGCCAGTCCCGGGGAAGGGCGAGGGGCGGAAGGGAACTGAGGCTGCCTGCTCATCAGTAATGCACCCGGCGATCGAGAACGAAGGTCTGGATGACGGAGAAGATCAGGATGAAGACGAGGAAGATGATCGTCAGCGCGGCCGCATAGGCCGTATGGAAGTACTGGAAACCCTCCAGATAAACCGCGTAGAGCAGCACCTCGGATGCTCCAGCCGGTCCGCCGCGGGTCATCACTGCGACCGTGTCGAAGACCTTGAAGGCAGTAATCGAGGTCGTGACGATCACGAACATGGTCGTCGGACCGAGAAGCGGCCAGGTGATCGTGAGGAACTTGTCGATCCCACTGGAGCAGCCATCGATCTCCGCAGCCTCGTAGAGGTCTTTCGGAATGGCCGAAAGGCCCGCCAGGAACAGAACCATGTTGAACCCTACGAGTTGCCATATGCCGATCACGGCGAGGGTCGGCAGGGCGAGGGACGGATCGCTGAGAAAAGCGACCTCGCCGACTCCGATCCAGCGGAGAAAGGCATTGATGGGTCCAAGCCGTGGATGGAGCAGGACCTGCCAGACCGTCGCCATGGCGATCAAGGTCGAGGTGACCGGCAGGAAGTAGATCACTTCGTAGAACGATCGCGTTCTCCTGCGACCGTGGACGAGAACAGCCACGAGGAGGCCAAATCCAACTGCGCCGGGAAGGACGATCGATACATAAAGAACCGTATTCCAGAGGGACCGTCTGAAGACCGGATCCGACATCGCCTTCTGGAAGTTGGCGAGGCCAACATTCGCGGTGTCCAGGGCGCCGAGTTCATAGTCGGTGAAGCTCAGGTAGAAAAGGACGATGAGCGGCGTGATGATGATGACGAGGAGCAGGAGAAAGGCCGGGAACGCGAAGCCCATCCCGACCAGCTTCTCGATCAGGACTTGTCGGCTGACGCGGGCCCGCGTCGGATCGGTCTCTATGAAGGAGGCGGCTGTTGCGGCCATCACGCTGCTCCTTCGCGCGTGACGAGGGTGAGCGGACGCGCGAGCGGCTTCCCGTCCATCTGGCCAGGCTCGACGCGTGCCCCCTGCTCGTCGAAGATGTGACATGCAGCCACTTCGAAGCTCAGCTCCACGTCCCCGCTGATGGCCTGAACTTCAGGCCCAGCGGGCACGCGCGCGATCACCGGTTCCGACCCGGTGACGTCGAAGTGGAGGATGAATTCCGAGCCGAGGTTCTCCTTGCGGCGCAGCCTCGCCGGCAGTGACGCGCAACCGAGGCGCGCCTCCGGGATCACGGCCAAGGACACCGCCTCCGGCCTGATTCCGAGCGTTACGTCCGTGCCCGGTGCCAGGGGGACTTTGAGCGAGAGCGGCCTGCCCATCAGCTCTATGACCCCGTCGCCGCCGACCTTGGCCTTTAAGAGATTGATGGCAGGGCTGCCGATGAAGGTCGCAACCTTGATGTTGATGGGCCGCTCGTAGAGTTCCGTCGGGGTGCCGAGCTGGAGGATGCGCCCGGCATCCATCATGGCAACCCGGTCGGACATGGTCATCGCCTCGACCTGATCATGGGTGACGTAGATGAACGTCGTCTTGAGCCGCTGATGAAGCTCCGCCAGTTCGGTCCGCATGTGGACGCGTAGCTTGGCATCGAGGTTCGACAGCGGCTCGTCCATGAGAAACACATCCGGATGGCGCACCATGGCACGCCCGAGTGCGACGCGCTGGCGCTGCCCGCCGGAGAGGCGGGCCGGCCGCCGGTCGAGCAGATGCTCGATCTGGAGCTGCTCGGCCACGGCGCGTACCTCACGCGCGATTTCCGGCATGACCCTGCGGCGGCGGCTCGAGAAGTGCTTGATCAGCGGGAGCCGCTCCCACAAGGACAATCGCTGCATCGTCAGCGGAAGCGCGATGTTGGAAAACACCGACATGTGGGGATAGAGGGCATAGGACTGGAACACCATCGCGACCCGCCTCTCGTGCGGGCGGAGATGGTCGATGGGAGCGCCGCCGATGGAGATCGAGCCGGATGTCTGCGGCTCGAGGCCGGCAATCATTCGGATGAGGGTCGACTTTCCGCATCCCGAGGGGCCGATGAGTGTCAGGAACTCCCCGTCGGCGATGTCCAGATCGATTCCGTTCAGAACCGGGACCGCTCCGAAGGACTTGGCAAGGGCACGCAATTCAACTCGGGCCATCCTGGACTCCTCTGTGCTGGTCGCACGTCTTAAGCTGCGTCCCGCGGCGGGTAGACCTCGTGCACCACGTCGTCGATCCGGTATGTAATCAGGCCAGGTACGTCCTCACGGGACATCGTCACGTCGGAGCCTGCGAATTCGTAGACAACTGCGCCCAGGCGGCACTCTCCCGGCATCGGCGGCTGCATGTCGGGGCCTACGACGAAACCCGAAGATGGTCCCCAGATATAACGGCATCGGTCCGCGATCAGGTCATGGGCTTTGTGGAGGTGTCCGGTCGCGACGAGCGCGACATCGAACTCTCGCAGAAGGTCCAGAAGCGCCTTTCGGGGCTTGGGCTTGACCGACCAGTAGCCCGTATCCGCTTCGTCCGGGTCTTCGAGAAAGAGGGGCTTGTGCGTGAACCAGGCGATCCTGCGTCCTGAAGCGTCAGCCATGGTCTTCCGAAGCCAAGCCAATTGTTCGTCCTCGTTGGGCAGGTCCGACCCGAACAGCATGGAATTGAGACCCAGCAATCGCCAGTTCTCCACGTCGCGTACCCACCAATCGGCATCGAAGTGGCGGCGCCAGCGGTCGAGCCGAGCCTGGTTGACCGGCTGGTGCGGATGATGAGCCTCGCCGACATCGTGATTACCCGGCACCGATAGTACAGGTGCCGGGAGATCCTTGAAAATCGCAGCGCAGTAGCGCAGATCGTCTTCGTGATCAGCCCCGTCGACCGACACGTCGCCGGTGTGGATGATCAGATCCGGCCGCTGCTCCTTCGCCCATGCGAGAAGGGTAGGCCAGTTGGAAGCAAAATGCGTTTTCGTGGGGCTCAAATGGGTGTCTGAGATCTGAAGCACGCGCATCATGACGTTCACCCTCCATGCGTCGCGTGAGAGCACCGGTCGACGCACTGGGCGCAGCCCGCGTCCGATCCTGATCCGAGCGGCATCGGCGTTCCTCCTGGTCCCGATCGGTTCGCGGCAGTCTCCTCTGGCTCAGACCCTAGGAGCGTACTCGCGAACTCTTTGGCGTTCTTGGCGCAGGATACATATGCATTGCATAATTTACAAATGAATAGTTCGTTCAATGCCGCAGAAACCGGCCGCTCGATGTCAGGCTTTTCTGTCTCAGATGGAGAGGTGCGATGGAACCTGTATCCAGGTTCTTTCGGGACTCTCTTTTCTTGTTTCAAGGAGCGGTCGGCGGCGTCTGCCGTCCGAGCACTCGGTCTTTATGCCCGGCAGGCCGTGCGATGGAGGCGGGTCTCGATCTCTGGAGAGGATGTGAAATCAACTATGGAGAAGTTATGACAGAGCAGGGACCTCAACGGTCGCCACGGGGGCGACGCGGCTGCACCTGCGAGGCACTGCCGGCACGGGCCAGATCGCAGGCACCCCTCGCCGTGTCTTCGTCGCAGATGATCACGGAGGCGAGCCGTGCCCTCAGGGCGCCGGCGATGGCTGCCGTCTTGTTCCTTCCGCCGGATGCAAGGATAACGGTGGGAATCCGTGAGAGATCGCCAAGTGGGAGCGCAATGGCACGGCGGTTCAGCGGGTGATCGATCGTTTGTCCATTCGCATCATAGAATTGCCCGAGGATGTCTCCGACCGCACCGTTGGCCACCAGCTCGTCGACGATCACGTCGCGGGGCAGGCCGTATCGGATTAACAGGGAGCGCTCCGAGAGATCGCCGATGCTGAGCACGGCAACGTCGTTCGTCGTAATGCGCTCAAGCGCCTCGCGGAACACGTCCTGGGCCAGAATGATGTCCCGGGATTCGGGGCTCCCCGCATAAATTGGCGCTGCCAGATATTGGCATTGGGCGTTCAGGAGATTGGCAAGGCTGCTGGCAGTCTCGAAGGTGTTGAGTTCCAAACCCCTCGTGAGGCCGCCCATCATCGAGTTGACGCAAAGCTCAGGGTAGCGTCCGGGGCGCGTCTTGCGGATCGTTTCCCGGAGCGTCGCACCCCATCCCATGCCCAGACCCGTGACTCGGTCTGCTTCGAGAAGGTTCGAGAGATACTCGCCTGTCGCCTGTCCGAGCAGGACTGGAACGAGATCGGGATCTCCGGGAGTCGGGAGGATCACGGCATCCTTCAAGCCGAACTCGCGCACGAGGGATTGCTCAAGCTCGACACATGTCGCGAATTGGGAGTTGAGCGTAATGTTCACGAGGCCGCTCGTGCGGGCGTCCACGAGCATTCGGTTCACGCGCAGCCGCGTCATCCCGAGCTTTTCTGCGATCTCGGCCTGTGTCAGGCCTTCCATGAAGTAGAGCCACGCGACACGGGTCTCGAGAGGGTTGCCTGTCGAATTGTTCATGAGATCAAGGCTTGTGCAGCCTCCCTGGTGTGGCGACCGGCCCTGGCGGGATCGGATTGTGGCAGGCGTGGCGACGCATTGCTGAATGTCCCTGTCATCGCGTCAGGCCGAACGGTGAGGTCCCCATCCGCATAGTAAGCAACATTATTGGCCTGCGCACTCTCTAGCCCGTTGTTGAGATGCGGGAAGCGGGGCTGCCCCGTTGCCAGTCTCATACACATGTAATAAATGATATTCAAATGTATCGCCAGTGAGGAATCGATGACAGATCAGGAGCGGGTTCTCGGCGAGGCGGTCAGCAAGGCCGCAACGACGCGATTCGTACGGGTCGCCCCTTCGGCCCTGGCCGAACTGCCCGAGGCCGTCAGGGCCGCCGGGCACCGGCCGCCGATGATCGTCGCCGACGAGACCACGATGGCCGTCGCCGGGCGCTCCGTGCTCGCGATTCTCGAGCAGGGCGGCTTTCCCGCCGTGGCTCCCGTCATCCTCGAAGGCGAGCCGCGCGTGAAACCTCACGCCCAGATGGCCCGGGAGATGGCGAGGGTGATCGCCGAGCGGGGCGCGATGCCGGTCTCGGTCGGGTCCGGCGTCGTCAACGACCTCACCAAATACGCCGCCGAACTGGCGGGCGTTCCCTATGTCAGCGTCGCCACGGCGGCGTCCATGGACGGCTATGCCGCCTCGGGCGCCGCTTTGCTCGACGACGGGTTCAAGCGCACCCTCGCCTGCGCTCCGCCCGTCAGCATCGTGGCGGATCTCGATGTGGTCGCCAGGGCGCCCGCCCGCATGGCGGGCTGGGGTTATGGCGATCTCGCGGGCAAGATCGTCGCCGGTGCGGATTGGACGCTGGCGGATGCGCTCGGCGAGGAGCCCATCAACCCGGAACCGTTCGGACTGGTGCAGGACAACGTTCGAACCTGGCTGTCCCGGCCCGGGGAGACCGCGCGGGGCGATACGGCGGCTCTGGGCCACCTCCTGAACGGCCTCCTCGTCTCCGGCTTCGCCATGCAGGCCCACGGCAATTCGCGTCCGGCGAGCGGAGCCGAGCATCTCATCTCCCACGTGTGGGAAATGGAACGCCTGACCTTCGAGGGCGAACCCGCCGCGCACGGGGCCTGCGTGGGAATCGGGACGGTGGCGATCCTGGCCCTGTACGAATGGTTCCTGTCGCAGGAGATCACGCAGGAGACGGTCGGGCGGCCGAGCGGCGCCGCCCTGTCGCCGGAGCGGGTGGAAGCGGAGATCGCGGCCTCCTTCCCGGACCGGCACATCGCCGAAAGCGCCCGCATCGAGATGCGAGCCAAGTTGGAACAGGCGGGGCGCCGGGCCGAACGGCTCGCCATCCTCGCGGCGAACTGGCCCGAGCTTCGCGAAAAGCTGCGTCGCTCCTGCGTGCCCGCCGACCGGATGGAAGGCTGGCTCGAGGCGGCCGGTGCGCCCGCGCACCCGCACGATCTCGGGGTGCCGCTGTCGAAGCTGGCGGCCGATTACCGCCGCGCGCGGCTGATCCGCCGGCGTTTCACGATTCTGGATCTTCTGGAGGATCTGGGATGGCTCGACAGGGGGGTCGCGGCACTCATGGCCGATGACGGCTTCTGGGGAAGGCGGTCCGGAAGGCCGTCGCGTCACGCCGCGACCGCCTGATCCGCAGGGCGGCGGGAAAGTCCAGACCATGCTGCCGTTGCGGCGTTCTTGCGACGAGCCATCGCGCCGGTCAGTGGAACCGCTCGCCGCGCTCCAGCTGGGCCAGCATCAGTGCCATCCGCTTGGCCCGCGTCTCGGGCTTCTTCGCCGTGTGAAGGCGATAATAGATGGGATAAAGGTTCTTGCGGTCGAGGGTCAGGAAGAACGCCTTGGCCTTCGGCCTTGTTTTCAGGGCATCAAGGAAGTCCTGAGGGATCGTCATCGTCGCTGAACCGGCATAGGCCTTGTCCCACCGGCCGTCGGCCTTCGCGGCCTCCACCTGCGCCAATCCGGCCGGAGCCATCCGGCCTTCCGCGATCAGCGTCGTCGCATGAGCGCAGTTCCTGGCGGACCAGTTGGATTTCGGCTTCCTGGGCGTGAGCCGCTGCAGGAAGGATTCAGGATCGAGCGCCTGCTTCTGCCCGTCGATCCACCCGAAGCGGATCGCCTCGATCACGCAATCGGTCCAGGTGACAGAAGGCCTGCCCGCGCCTGACTTGAAGATCCGGACCCAGAGTTCCGTTGCGGACTGGTGATGCGCGGCGAGCCAGCGACCGAGCTCTGCAGGTGTCTCAAATGCCAGGGGTGTAGTCCGTGTGCCGACCATGCCAAAGACTAGGATGCCGCCAATCAGGTTGCAACGAGGTCTGCACGATGGCGGCTCCGTCACCATGATCGAAACTGGACCGTGGAACCCGCCATTGTCTTCGCGAGTGCGCGTGACGTCCTGGCGCAACCCGCTGAAGGTATCGGCTTACCCTTGCGACAAATGGCTGGAAACGAACCGCCCGGCAGTGGCGGATCCCTTGATATTGTCGTCCGCCATTGACATATCATAGCAAGGAAGAAACCTGACATCTCAAGACGTGAACGTCGAAATCCATGCGACGTCAGGAACGTTTCCGAAAGCTTCGGGCGTCATCGCCCGACATTGCCCCCTGACAACAACTGCGTTCTTCCAGAGTTTACCCCAGCGTATGGCCGGTGCTGCGATAGAAGGCGTCTACTGGACGAGGCCCGAGCAACGGCAAACGTACTCGGCCATGCGGAATGATGAATGTCTAAAAAATCGAAAGCCTTTGTCAGCATCAATCACCTGCCCGGCCTCCTGCTGGCCAGCGCGGCCGAGTGCGAGCGCTGGATAGAGGCCGGGCTGATCCCTGTTGCCGAGTACCGGAGGTTCCAGAAGCGCGGGCGCGTTGTCGAGGCTCCCGTGTTCGACGCTGAAACCGTTGCTCAGCTGGCGGCCCAGGTCCCGGCGTGGCGAATGCAGGATCAGAACGGTAATGCCGAGCGACAGGCGCATCCCGGGCCCAAGGGAGCCGGGGGCCAGGCCGTCCAGCCGCTCGATGATGCGGCCCATCGGCGGCGGCAGAGCATCCTCGCCCCGGTCCGGAAGAACACAGGCATCTATGTGGCGGAGGATATCCGCAGGATCGAAAGCGGCCGGTGGAAGCCGGAGCGTGTCTTTGCCGGCTATCGGGCGGTGTTCAGCTGGCCTATGCAGATCCTGCCGGATGGCGGACCCACGGACATCGTCATCGAGTTCGCCTTGGCCGAGCCCCTGGAGGTCGCAGCCGTCGTCCTGGATCCGGCCCGCGTTCAGCGGGCCGAGATGGCCGCTGCATCCGATGTCCTCGAGGCTAGGCTGGTCGAGTTGCGAGAGGCCACCTTCGCGGCCTGCGAGACCGAGCTCGCGAGCTGGCGCGATGAGCTCGAGACCTATCTTGCGGCTTATGAGGATGCCGACGAGCGTCAGGCCATCCTGGACGGCATCCGGGCCGCGATCGAGAAGCTCGATCGGATCCATGCCTCCGACAAGGGCGGCCCGGCTGGCGCTGGGCGCAAGCTCCGGCAGAAGCTTGATGATCTCCGCTCCAAGGCCGCCGCAAGGCGGCTCCGGCACCTGCGCGAGGCGCAAATCCGCGAGGCCTCCGGTTATGAGCGCTATGCCGCGATCTTCCCTGTCGCCCGCTCCCTGAACCGCAGGTTCCTGTTCCTGGCCGGACCGACCAATTCCGGCAAGACCTACGAGGCTCTGAAATTCGCCGGTGAAGCCAAGACGGCCGAGATCCTGTCCCCCTTGCGTCTCCTCGCCCTGGAACACTACGAGCGCATGAGCGAGGAGGGCTTGGCTGCCGGCATGGTGACCGGTGAGGAGCGGGTTCTGCCCGAAGACGTGACGCATATCGCTCGCACCATCGAGACGTTGGATCTGCACCGGGTGGTTGATGTCTGCGTGATCGACGAGGTCCAGATGCTGGACGATCCGAGCCGGGGCTGGGCATGGACGCAGGCCGTGATCGGGGCCCCCGCTCGCCTGGTGGTTCTGACCGGCGCCCCCGAGGCGATCCCACTGGTCGAGCACCTGCTCGCAATGACCGGCGAACCGCTGGAGGTGAAGATCCTCAAGCGCAAGGGCAAGCTGCGCGTCGAAGGCGTTCCGGCCAATCTCAGGAAGTTGTCGCGCGGCGATGCGCTCGTCGCCTTCACCCGCAAGAACGTTCACGATCTCCGGGCGCAGCTGGTGCAGGCCGGACGTACGGTCGCGACCGTCTACGGCGCCCTTGGGCCGGAAGTCCGCAGGGCCGAGGCGGCGCGCTTCCGCAACGGCGAGGCTGAAATCCTCGTGGCGACGGATGCCATCGGCATGGGCCTGAACATCGGTCCGCTGCGCCGTGTCGTGTTCTCCACCTTGCGCAAGTTCGATGGCGTGCGCGAGCGGCAGCTCACGGCCATGGAGATCAAGCAGATCGCCGGCCGGGCAGGGCGCTTCGGCCATCACGACGAAGGCCTTGTGACGGCCCTGCCGGAAGCCGGAAGCTATGCGCAGGTCGAAACAATTATTGGAAACGCCCTGAAGGGAGATGCCGGCAAGCTGCGGGGCAAGGCCTATGTCCGCCCTAATCAGGAGACGGTTTTGTCCGCCAGCGAGGTTCTACAGACCGACCGGCTCGGCCGAGTTCTCCGGCACCTGAACGACACCCTGGTTGCCGGTCATCCGGATCTTCGCATGGCGGACATGGAGGAGATGATCGAACTGGCGACGCTTCTCGATACCGTGGATCTGCCGATCCTCGATCGCCTGTCATACTCGATGGCGCCTGTCGACGGGCGGGAGAAAATGGCGGTCGAACTGCTGCTCGACTGGGCCCGGCAGCATGCGTGCGCCGGGCGTGTTCAGGCGCCGGACTTCGGCGTCCATGCGGACCTCCTGAAGCTGGAAGCCCGGGTGAAGATCGCCACGAGCTGGCTCTGGCTGGCGCAGCGTTATCCGGGTGTGTTCGAGGATCTGGAGGCTGTCCTTGACCTCCGGGCAAACCTCAATGCGAAAATCGAGGAAAAGCTCGTTGCCAGCTCCGTGGCCCAGCGCAGGAGGCCCGAAGAGAGGTCGCGCCGGGACAGAAACGCGGCGCCCCCGCGCCCAAGGAAAAAGCGGCGCAGCCGGATGGATGCGGAAGCCGGTACCGTGGAACCGCATCGCGTCCGCAGACGGACATCCTAGAGCATCGGACCCAAAAATGGACCCGCTTTTGGGTCCGATGCTCCTTCTTAGGAGAGCGCATCGTTGAGTGCGGCCCGCTGGGTCCGCACGATGCGCTAGGCTACGAGCGCGTTGGCTGGAAAGCCTCTCTGGCCCGTTGAATGGGCTGCTGGCTCACATGGCCCGAGACTCGCTATGGGAACAAGCGAATCTCGGGGATCAGTTGGCTTGCCCTGTTCAGATGACTTGTCCGCCGGAAACCTCGATCCTTTGGGCGTTGATCCAACGGTTGCTATCCGTCAGTAGGCCGGCAATCATCGGCCCGATGTCGTCCGGAACGCCCACACGTCCTAATGCGGTCATGTCGGCGAAAGTCTTGTTGAGGTCCGGCATGTCGCGAACGGCCCCACCCAGGAAGTCCGTCTCGATCGCGCCGGGAGCGACCGTATTCACGGCAATGCCGCGCTTGCCCAACTCCTTCGCCATGTACACGCTCAGCACCTCGACCGCGCCCTTCACAGCGGCATAGGCCGAAAAGCCGGGAAACGAGATGCGGGTCAGGCCGGAAGAGAGATGCACGATCCGGCCGCCCTCCAGGATGAGCGGCAGCAGGGCCTGGGTGAGGAAGAATACGCCCTTGAAATGCACGTTCACGAGCTTGTCGAACTGCGCCTCCGTGGTGTCCTCGATCGCGGCCATCTCCCCATGGCCCGCGTTGTTGACAAGATGGTCGAAGGTATCGCGGCGCCAAGTCTCGCGAAGCACAGCCCGAACCCGCTCTGCAAAAAGCGGGAAACCGGCGATGTCGCTAACGTCAAGCTGTAAAGCAACCGCCCTGCGGTCCAAGGCCTCGAGTTCCGCAACGACCGCCTGTGCGTCGTCTTCACGGCTCTGATAGGTGACGATGACGTCGCCTCCCTGACGGGCGATGGCGAGGGCGGTGTTCCGGCCGAGACCTCTGCTTGCACCGGTCACGATGGCTATCTTGGTCATGCTCCATCTCCTTGATTGGAATGGCCGGACTATTGGCGAGAACGGGAGGGGGAGGTTGCCGGAACCTCCGCATTCTTTGCCTGATCCTCCAAACTGGATTGCTGCCCTGGCAGGAGCAGGATTAGGATCCGTTCATGACAGATCCGTTGCTCACCCTGGTTCGTCGTCATGCGGAGGTGCACGCCGATCCCTCGGGCACCGCCCGGACGCCCATTCCCGGATTGACCATCGTTCGGGCAACCGGGCGGAGCGAGCTCGACTATGCCATCTCGCGACCCCTCGTCTGTCTTGTGGTCCAAGGCACCAAGCAGGTGACGATGGGCGGCCAGTCCTTCGGCTTGGGTGCGGGAGACACGCTGTTGATCACCGCCGATGTGCCCACGGTGAGCCAGATTACCAGCGCCAGTGCAGGCGAACCGTACTTGTCCCTGATCATGGATCTCGATCCGGCTGTCATCGCCGAATTGGCGACTGAGATGCGGGCCGTTCAGGAGACCAACCATGCCCCGATCAGGATCGAGCCAACCGACCGGGAGGTCGCCGATGCCGCGCTCCGGCTCATGCGCCTGCTCGAGCGACCCTCCTCGCGTCCCGTGCTGCAAGCGCAGCTTGTACGGGAATTGCACTATTGGCTGCTGGCCGGGCGGCATGGATCGGCGATCCGCCGCCTGGGCTTGCCTGAAGGGCAGGTGCAGCGCGTGGCTCGTGCCGTTGCCCTGCTCAGGACCGAGTACGCAAGGCGGCTTCCGATCGCACATCTTGCCGGGGTTGCGGGGATGAGCCCGTCGTCCTTCTACGAGCATTTCCGCGCTGTGACGTCTCTGACGCCCCTACAATTCCAGAAGCAGTTGCGTTTGATCGAGGCTCGACGCCTGATGATGGAAGGCGCGCGCGCGAGCCATGCCGCCTACACGGTCGGATATGAGAGCGTGCAACAGTTCACGCGCGAGTATGGGCGGATGTTCGGCCTGCCGCTCGTGAGGGACGTAGAAGCGGCCAAAGACCGGCTGCGGGCGGTTGCCTGAAGGCGTCGACAACAGGGGATCGGGAACAGCTCGGTTCTTCTCACGATAGGGGCATGCGCTCAGGGATCACGGCCTTATGTCGATGGCATGAAGCGGAAGAAGCGCTTTGGTCGGCTCGCGCGGTGGTGAGTGGACCTGCATTTCAGCTGCAAATCGGCGCTCTCTGGACGCCGCCTTCTCGGGACGTCGCTTTGCTCACTCCTGTGGGTCGGCGCCGATACGGTCTACCTTTGGGGGCATCAGTCGGTACACTGGGGCGGCTGCCGCTGGGGCAAAGTGACCGGGAGAATGGGGGATGCGGGTTCGGTTTGGCTTTCAACTCTCCGTCACGACGCTGTTCGTGGCAGTGGTGCTTGCCGTCGGGCTTACCCTGGTGCTCCTCAGCTTCGATCGCGGCCGCTCGATTACCCGCGCGGCCGCCCTGGCCTTCATCGATCGGGTCGCCGACCACACGGCCGACCGGGTCGACGGGGAGTTCAAGGATGTGCTCGATATCCTCGAGGTCCTGCGGCAGCTCGAGCCCGTCGAGTCAGGCACGATCCTGGGCAACCCGTCTCTCTACTCCACTCTGGCAGCGCTCCTGCGCCGGCACAGCCAGCTCTACAACCTCTATGTCGGCTACGATGACGGTGGGTTCATCGAGCTCGATATGCTGGATCGTGCTGGGCCGGCGGTCCGTGCGCAGCTCGATGCTCCGCCGGATGCGGCCTTCAGGTTGACCGTCATCGAGACCACGGCAGGCGAGACATCACGGATCCGCTTCACCTCCTATCTGAGCTCCGATCTGGCCATTCTCGCCCAGGACCATCGCGCGGCCGACTACGATCCGCGCAAGAGGCCATGGTATCGGGATGCCTTTCAGCCCGGAGCCGGACCGATCACCGAACCTTACGTTTTCGAGCTCACGCACCTGATCGGCTACACGGTTCGGGCGCCGTTCCTGCAGGGGCGGCGTGGCGTGGTCGCGGGCGATATCCTTCTCACCGAGACGGATGCCTTCCTGGGCTCGCAGAAGCTCAGCGCCTCCGGGGTCGTATTTCTGTTTGATGACGGCGGCCAGATCGTCGCCCATCCCCGCATGGAGGAGGTTTATCATGCCCGGTCAGCGGATACTTTCCTCGAACTGCCGAGCATCCGCCAGCTTGTGGACGTCGATATTTCACAGGCCATGAATGCCTGGCAGCGGGGTGGGGCGGCGCAGCAGATCTTCGACGCAGAGGACGGGCGGACCTACGTCGTGGCTTTCCGCTCGATCGGGACGGCCCGCTCCTCCGGCCTTGGCCTTGCCGTCATGGCGCCGCTCGACGAGTTCTTCTCCGAGATAGAGGCGGGGCGGCGCCAGCTGCTTCTCCTGACGCTCGGTCTTGTCCTTGCGGCGCTCCCGGCTGTCTGGTGGATCGGCGCGATGTTGTCCCGATCCATGAAGGCTTTGGCACGGGAGACGGATCGCATCCAGAAATTCGAGACCGACGGCCCTACGAGGAGGATCAGCTCGATCATACGGGAGATAGACGAGCTTGGACGATCTGTTGCCACAATGCGGACTGTGGTGCGGACGTTCGCCAGCTTCGTGCCGAGGCGCCTCGTTCAGCAACTCGTCGCCACGGGGGAGGCCTTCCAGCCCGGCGGTTCGCGTCGTGAGATCACCATCCTGTTCACCGACATCACAGGCTTTACCGCCATCAGCGAGAAAGCCGATCCCGAGCAAGTCATGCTTCGCACTTCGCGTTATCTCGCCGTGCTGTCCGCCGTGATCACGGAGCATGGCGGCACGGTCGACAAATTCGTCGGTGATGCCATCATGGCGATCTGGAACGCGCCAGCCGACGACCCCGATCATGTCGCGCATGCCTGTGCGGCCGTTCTGGCCTGCCGTGAAGCCAACCAGAGGCTCAACGAAGAGTTTGAGCGCGAGGGCTGGCCAGCCTA
>Ga0180215_1001667_pt1 | contig 23852 bp, 29 predicted proteins | sample eDN3rd37CBELigBY_FD_128871 | JGI IMG/M metagenome (GOLD analysis project Ga0180215, IMG submission 128871) | Enriched backyard soil microbial communities from Emeryville, California, USA - eDNA 3rd pass 37_C BE-Lig BY (version 2) (version 2) | ecosystem: Environmental > Terrestrial > Soil >...
AGTTAGATAAATTTGGTTGGCGAACCAAAATTTATTTTAGCACTAAGAGGGGCTTTTTTTAATACATCGCTATAAGCTTTCCTGAACCATACGCCTAGCGTATGGTTTTATTTCGATAATAAATGAAAACACCACCTATTGGTGGTGTTTTTAACCTTTTGACGTTTCAATATTACGGATTGTATATTCGCATGAATTACAAGTATAAATGACATTCTGATTAGATTGTGAAGTTAGTACTTGCTCGAGGTGAGCTTCTTTTTGACAATTAGGACATTTGACAACAGGTCTCATGATAACCACTCCTTATGGATTTAAAAGTTATCAACAAAGATGTTTGGTTTATTAATAGCTTTAGTACTTGCAAGAACTAAACCAATATCTGTTTCATTTTTTAAATCATCTACAATTGTAAAAGGAATATTAGCATTGTTTGCCACTTTTATATACTTTGACAAATACCTATAGTTGACCTCTCCATCTAAAAACAATTGGCAATCTGGATGTTCCTTGATCAACTGCTTTATGGGTTCATATATATTATTTTTCATTACTTGTCCATCTGTCAGGGCCAGAATAATACGTTCACGAATCGCTGTTAGATAGACTTTACGTTCTTCCTTTTTGGTTTCTTTCGCTCCGTGAATTCCACGATTAAGATAATCATCAATCTTATCTGTCATTACACACCTCATCCGATTAGTTAATTAAATCAAAAATTTCGATAGTAATCATATCAATATTATCAAACTGATATGTTTTTGGTTTTTCACCTTGTTGATAAACTTCTAATTCAAAGGTTTTATTTTTTTCAAAATACTTCACACTGCATATTCTTTCACCGTTCACTTCAAAGAAACGCTGAGGTGGTTCTCCACCATTAGCATTTTCTTGGAGACTAATTAATCGTGATAAAATGCCCTGTAATTGTGACATAAATCCCTCTCCTTCCAATATGTAAGAATCTTTACTAAATAGGATTCGCATTCTAGAATGTTCTATCCAAAAACTTCATTATTTTAGGAAAATAATTATGTATACTGTTTTTAAAGCCAAGCACGTTTTAAGATATTCTAGTTATGCTATTCACCATTTTAGTATAAATACGTTCATAAACCAAGAGATATTGTTAGGAAAGGACAAATAAGGACCATTCTGTTACTGATATAGACGCTCAAAACAAAAGTAGTTGGTACGACAAATTATAATTATCATTAAAAGTTAGTATGGGTATTGGGTAATTTAGCGTGCTATTTATTCTATTTATTGATTCACTTTCTGAATAATGTAGGTTATGAAATTCTAATGTTTTAAAATTAGGTACAGATTGAATGGAGAATGTCCTTTTTTCATCTTTTGTATCTAAAGCATTAGTTTTACCACTCAGATCAATTTCTAAAGGTAATTCTTCGCTTATGATAAAATCGGTAATTTTCCATGAAGAGGAATTTTGTTTTAATACAATTACTTTATAAAAGCCATTATGAGAAACAGGCCCTTCGTTTACGCCAGGAAAAAACTGATACACGTAGGTCAAATTTTTTTCTTTATTATGTTTTATATTTGTTTGGCTATCATAAGAGAAATAAGGAATGTAAAACATCCCGAAATCAGAACCATAAATTATGTACCCTTCATCTTCTTGAAAAAGATTTTCATTTAAAAACTTTTCAATATACTCTTCTTCAAAATAAGGTGTTAATGCTTGAACAATTTCATTGTATGAATAGAACTTATCACTAAGTGAAATCTGAGCCTGAAAAGCTTTTTGGAGAAGTTCAAAAATATCCGAGTTACTCACAGGCTTAAATTCCGCTGAAGTATTAACAGGAGAAGTTAACCAAAAAACCAAGAAAACGACTAAAAATATCGATAATGCTTTTTTTCGACTCACGAAATCATCCTTTCAAGCTATAAGATATAATTTTATTTTATCAATTTCAAAGAAAAGATTTTGTCGTATTCTAATGGGACAACCCCCACACTTTTCGACATATAGCAACGTTTTATATACTATTCCATGTAATCCGCACACAATACTTAGGTTTACTTAATAAAATCCTATAAAAAAAGTAACTCAGTTTAAGAAACTGAGTTACTCTTATAGCAGACCATCATGTTCATACAAGAAAGAATAAGGGATATCTATAAATAAATAGCACCCATCATTTAGTGGATATGAGAAAGTTCGAATAACCTCGCCTGATTCAATATCACTATATAAATCGGATAATATTCCTTTTTTAGAATATCTCATTCTTACAATATTCTCTAAAAAATATGGTCTCCAGCTCCAATTTTTAAATAAATACTCTGTTTGTAATACCCATTTGTTGTCTTTTTTACTGATATTAGCTGATTGTTGAAAGCCGTCTTCATCGCAAATATAAATTCGGAAGCTTTGTTTATCAAGCTCATTTGATAAATTTGTAAGTAAGTAGTTGTAATCATCAACCCTCTTTTGTTTTTGAACAAATTGAGTAATCAACTGATGAAAATGTTCTGAAAGATTGTACACAGACAAGAGTTTCTTTTTTTCATGGTGAATAAATTTTTGAATTTCTGCTTTTAACCTATCTTTCATGATATCACTGTTAACAATTTCTTTTGAAGGCTGATGCAAAAAGTATCCTTGATAATATCTTCCACCATTCTTCCAAGCATATTGTAACTGGAAAAGCGTCTCTATGTCCTCATAAAGTAATGTGGCTCCAATTTTCCTTGCCAAAAGAGATATTGAGTAAAGCACATCGTGATAGCTCTGTGTAGTTGTTGTTTTTCGGAGCGCCTGAAGGTCAATTTTCAATATATCTGGAGAAAGAATACCTATTCGATCAAAGTTACTACTTTCTTTCCCAATATTGTCTACAGCAATTTTCAAACCATATGTTCGATAATAAGTAGTTAAATGATTAAGTTGTTCAATATCACCGGAAAAGTTGTGTTCAGCTAATTCAATAACAATTCTTTCAAGTGCTAAGCCTTTATCCCTGTATTTTAATAAAATTCCTAATAATGACTGGCCTTGGTCCAACATCAAAAGGTTAGCATCTCTATTTATAAAAAATAATGTTTCGTCATTTAAAGTAAGTATGTATTTTAACGCCTTTTCAAGAATAAAATCATCGACCTCAATCCGATATTCTTCTGGTACTGAATCATCTTGAAAAAAAGAACCTAAGCTAATGTATTGTTCGTTACTTATTATACGACCTAATACTTCGTAACCTATAACACGATGTTCATCAGCACTGAATATTGCTTGGTAAAACGGAGCAGTATGATGTATATTTGTCATGATATCTAATGCATCCAAACTTCTCTCCTCTTTCCCGTCGGTTTTTGAATCATTATACCATAAACTTTTCTCTACATACTTCATTTCTTTACCAATCATAACGACTCTGTTTTTCAAAAATACTATGTGTGTAATTCTACCTTTAAAGGAGAATCATCATGAAAAAACATACAGTATTTTTACTTCTTTTTCTTATTCTCTCTGGATGTAGCTCTACTTATGAGACAAAAGAGGAATCAATGATAAGCAGCACAAAAAACCAATCAAAAACAACTCAAACAAACATACCTAACGTCCAGCAGGAAACAGATAAAAATAAGAACAAAATGAAAGATAAAGTCCTTTTGGATGTTCCCTTAATAAAGCAAAACCCTGAATTAAAATATGGGTGTGAAATAACCAGTGTCACAATGTTACTACAGTATGCAGGTGTTAATGTTAATAAAATGCAACTTTATAAAGAGGTTGAAAAAGATACTGATAAAATCAAAAAGGCAGCAAATGGAGACATCTTGAATTGGGGTGATCCAAATGAAGGATTTGTTGGTGATATGACTGGAAGGTCTTCAGGTTATGCTGTCTTTGATAAACCCATTGTAGATCTTGTCGAAAAGTACCTTCCTAATCGCTCTGTCAACCTTACAGGATATTCATTCCAAGAAACTCTACAACAAGTAAATGATGGAAAACCTGTTGTTGTTTGGACGACTGGAGATTATTTACAGCCAAACCGATGGGAAGAATGGGAACATAACAATAAAACAATTAAAACACCCCTAGATTTACATGCAGTTGTATTAGTAGGATACGATGATAAAAATGTATATGTAAACGACCCATTATCAGGAAAAAAACAACACCAAGTCTCGAAAAATACATTTATTAAGTCTTGGCAAGCATTAAAAAAACGCTCAGTCTCATATAATTAGAATTGCGGAGGGGCGCATGCTTAGAGGCGACAAGCGTAAGTCATGCCGGCAAGAAGGTTGCTTTTTAACCTTCTTGTCAGACTATCTTATGAACCAAGCCTCTATACGCTGGAGATAGACATTAGAAATGCGGAGTGCGCTTTCTTAGAGGCGACAGGATGTATGTGAACCTTCTTACTAACCGTCCGATGGTCCTTTCAATATAAAAACTTCTTTTTCAGATATCTTCTTTTGTTATGCTATAATTAACATAAACACTAGATTTATAGAATAGGTTGGTCGGATAATGGTGAAATCTTATACTAGAAGGCAATTTTTAAAAAAGGTATTGTCCTCGGTTACCACAACACTTTTAGCCACAACTGGTGGCTATATCTATGCTAGATATATTGAACCTAAATATATCGAAGTAACTGAACATACGATTAAACACTCGTTAATCCCTAAAAGTTTTCATCAAATGAGAATCGTCCAATTTAGTGATACACATATTGGAGAAAACTTTACCTTGCAACATTTTGAAAAGGTAGTTGATAAAATAAATACCTTACAACCTGATCTTGTCTTTTTTACTGGAGATTTAATAGATATCCCAAATACTTATAATCATTTAGACAAAGTCGCCCCCATTCTATCAAGGATAAAAGCTCCCTTCGGAAAATATTACATATATGGTAACCATGACCACGGTGGATTCGGAACTGATATTTATAAGAACATTATGAATCTTGCAGATTTCCAGTTACTTATGAATTCGTCAATTACAATAAAAAATAACAAGGACATAATTACAATTGCTGGAGTAGATGACGCTATGTTAGGTAAACCAGATTTTGAAACAACATTCAAGCATATCTCGGCTAATACCTATACCATTATTCTTATTCATGAACCTGATATTGCACCTCGTGCTGAAGAATTAGGTGCACACCTGCAACTATCGGGTCATACACACGGTGGTCAGATAAAAGTACCATTTATAGGACCAATTGTAACTCCACCATTAGGAAATCATTATGTAGAAGGCTATTTTGAAATTGGACCATCCAAAATGCCGCTTTTTGTAAATCGTGGTTTAGGTACAACAAGACTTCCTTTTCGCTTTTTATCAAGACCTGAAATTTCTGTATATACACTTAATGTTGTTGACTAAAACTTGCTTAGCGATGAGTAATGGAATTCTTGTCGTTTTAAAAATGACCAGTTAAATATTACCTACTATTAAAATAGCAAGATAAAAAAGTGGTTCGTAGCTATTTTAGGTTGTTAGGATGTTATTTGCATTTCACCAAAACACAAGTATAATAAAAGAAGAAAGGAGAGAAAAAATGTATAAACAGGAAAAAAAGGATTCACTAGAACCATCCATTAATAACCTTGCACGAGCTATTTTTGTAGTTAACAGACATGCTAAAACAGCACCAGATCCTAAATTCCTATATTTATTAAAACGAAAAGCACTTGAAAAGCTTTTATCCGAGGGTAAAGCAGAGAAAAAAGGCCTTCATTATTCTCGCAACCCAAAAAACAGTCAGCAACAGTCCGATGTATTAGTGTCAGCTGGAGACTATTACTTTCATATGCCTCCTTCGAAAGAAGACTTCGCTAGCCTTCCACATCTCGGGACACTAAACCAAACATACCGAAATCCAAAAACGCAATTGTCTCTTTCACAAGCAAAAATTTTATTACAAACATACGTTGGATTAAAAGAAAGTCCACATACCATGAAAAAAACCTCGCCTAAAACATATCACAAACCTGTCTTTAAAAAGCTGGGACAAAGTTATTTTTAGACCTTTCATAGGCACTTTTATCCATTACTGAATTCCCCAAAGATAGATATCAATAAATGAGGTCATAAAAAGGTTAGATCTAGAAGATCTAACCTTTTTCGTTTTTCACATTAAGATAAATAAGTTAGTACTCGATTATCCATTAAATTCGTATCAATAGGACCGCTTTCTACATCCCTCCCGTACTGCCAAATCCACACATTAGCTTTACAAGTCGGTTTCAGAGGAGAAAATTTGGGAGCATTCCGCTCTTTTGAAACACCTGAATCAGGCTCTGCACTCCAAAGTATTGTTTGAACTGCAATTTGATTATTTTGTGCTACTGCTTGACAATATGCCCTTGAAAAATCCCCTTCAACAGGTTTATGATATATTCCTGAACGGTACCCTGACAGCATTATCGTCTCAACCCATCCACGGATCCATGCTTCATCGACATTATCGAACCTCTCAACATTGGCGAAAAGTAGTGTATTTTCTTGTATACCTAACCTTCTTGAGTGGAAAACAGCATTTCTAGCGGCAGTCTGACCATTTGCATACCCCATTGCTTCAGTAAACACATTATAAATAGATAATAATTTTACCCCTTTACTTCTAATGAAAGATATTTCATCTTTTGTTAATCCCTCAGATACACCCGGGACTGCTGATAAATATCTTCCCCAGAATTTTGGATTACCTAAGTTATTTCGCACACTAGAATAAAGCTTTTCAGTGACAGTAGCCGTTGAATCAACACCCCATATATATCTAGGCATTACATCACACCCCTAATCTCTCACCTATTTATATTTATGAAACAACAGGTTGTTTCAATTTTACAATTTTACATATTATCCATTTCTTTCATACTTTTAAAAACTTATTAATTGTATAAAGTTAACTGCCAATTAAATACTAATAAACAATGGTTCATTTAAACTTTAAAGACCAATAAAATAATATTTGTTCTGGGGGTTATCATGATAAAACTTATATCTTTACATCTCGCAATAATTTTTGTAGTGATGTTAACTGCTTGTGGTACTACACAAGATGAAGCCACTCCTCCGCCTGAAGATATTGACCGTAACGAAGGAATGGCAGACACAGGAGAAAATGGTATACAAACTGATGAAGAGCAGCTTGTTGAAGCAAGGCATGAAGTTCAAATTGATTTAGAGAACAAAAAGGATTACACACAATATGAAGCTGAACAACTTGTAAAGGAACACCTAAAAATATCTAACGAAAGCAATTCCATCGTAATATTTGATCATGAAGAAGATGATAAGTACTTTATTCGCGTATATAATTTAGGTGATGACAAGAACAATTCAGAAAAAGGGCTGTATATCGTAGACCCTTCTACTGGAGCTGTTTCAAAAGGGGATAAAAAATAAAATAATGAACAAAATAAGGCTGGTAAGTAATCAGCCTTATTTGTATAATTATGTCAAAATGTTCATTACATACAGGAACTTAAATAGGGTTTGGATTTCTCGCCATATTATTCACGCCACTTATGCAGCAGTTGATTATTATTTCCTCTCGTAAAGACATCAAGTCTTCCCTTTCTCAACGAAACAGCACTAGGCTCTGAGTTCAAATATTCACCAAGATCTTCCCACTCACTCCATTCTTGCCCATTCCAATAAAGATAAATTAAATGATTACCATCTCCTCTAGCAAAAATATCTAACCTATTTTCCCCCCATGAGACTGCAGTTGGGCTTGACGTTAACTGGCCTCCTAGGTTTTTCCATCCACTCCATGCTGATCCATTCCAAACTAAATGATATAAATTTCGATTTTTACCACGTGCAAATACATCAATACGATTTGGTCCATAAGAAATAGCTGCAGGAGCAGAAGTTAACTGGCCCCCTAGGCGTTCCCAAGAACTCCACTTTACTCCATTCCAATATTTATGCAATAATTGTTTATCACTACCTCTCCCGAAAACATCAATTCTATTTTCATTCCATGACGAAACCGCTGGTGAAGATGTCAATTTTCCGCCTAAATCCTCCCACTCACTCCATTTACCTTCACGAAAATATTTATGCTCTAACTGAAATTTAGCTCCACGTACAAAAACATGAATTTGGTCGTCTCCCAATGAAATGGAAGCAGGTGACGATGTCAGTTCTCCTCCTAGATGCTCCCACTCACTCCATTCTGATCCATTGAATACTCGATGAAATAACGCTCTATTTTTTCCTCTTGCAAATACATCAATTTGAGCATTTCTGTGAGATGCTGCTGATGGTCCAGATGTAAGTCTTCCATCAAGCTCTTCCCACTCTGACCATCTTTTTTCTATTATAGTTGTTCCTACATTTTCAAATGTTCGCTTTATGATTTCTTTAAATATCTTATCTGTAACATGATTTGGGATACGGTATGGAGCAAGTACAGTAAACATCCAGCCAAGATGGCCTCTAAGACTACGATATACTTGTTCTACTTTCTGAATGATAGACCCTTGAAATCTCTTTCCTGTAAACAGAGTAAATTGGATTGTTTGGGCAAACAAATAACGAGAAAGTTCTGTACTCACACTATACTCTGAAAGTTGATTAGCCATTGTACGAAGATCTTTTTTTATGGCATTCCAAACAGATTGCAGTTCCTCACCAAGCCTTCTTTTGACTTGTTCCCTTTGAATTGGGGATAATCGTATAAATTGTAGGTTATTATACGTGGACTGTGATAAAGGATAATTTCTCTCTATAACATTTTGTTTTTTATGTGAAACATACTGAGGAGTTTGATAATTATTGATCATTCCAACTACCTCCTAAAAGTTAATAAACAAACTAGTTCATATTATGATGATATGTAAGAATATAAACCAATATTAAAAATCAAGAGAAATAATCAAAGTGATAAGTTAATTTACAAAAAAACGGCATGAATTATAAAATAACTCATGCCATTTGCAATATAAAAAATCATTTAACCTATTTTCTTACAACAATCGTACCAGCGATTAAATCATGTAATGCTTGCTTTTTTTCTGTAAAGGCCGCAATGATATAACCAATCATAAAAATTCCTGATAGAAATGACTTTGCAAAATAACGACCAAGTGCCCTCCAAAACGAAACGCGATTGCCCTGGATATCTGTAACCTTTAAGCCTAATAATTTTTTCCCTACTGTTGCTTGCCACTTAGACGAATGAAGTCCAGCATAATAACCAACGGGAACTATAATACTAATAACCATAATCGTTACATAGTACCCTAATAGAGCATAGACTTGTTCTGGTGAAATCTCTTCCTCAACATAGACCGAGTCGCCAGTTGAATTTACTAGTTCTTCAAAACCAACCGAACTTCCAATAAATACAATGGATAAAATAAAAAATACAATAAATAATGGAATTCCTATAACAATGCCATCAATAAAACTTGCCGCAAATCTAAGCCAAAAACCTCCATATTCATATCCTTGTCCCTGTTGTTGTTCCATAAAAAATCTCTCCTCTTGCTATCTTTTTATCTATTTCATCATAGATGTGCTATGAATGAAAATCAAACAATAAATATTATAATATATTTGTAATATTTGTGAATTATAACATAGCTTTATAGACGTAATTGATTTTGCACCATAAAATAAAGACGAAAGCTATATATCAAGTAAAGGTGGATGGTGGAACCATGAAAGGTACCGCAATTTTATTTCAACAAAATGTACCAATAACAGTAGTGGAAGGTATTGAAGAATCACAGTTTAAAGAAATAATTAATAACAATGCAAACCATTATCAAAATATAAAAGTTAGCAAAAAAGTGCAGGAAAATCTTACAACACCAATAATTTGGAAAGAAGAAGACGTTGATTGGGATTATGGTTATTAATACACATAAATATATTTTCAAATGGCTTGAAGGTCTCTCCTTCAAGCCATTTTACTTCATTAAGCAGCTACAGATTATGACGTTACCATTTTTTGATATATCTAAATTTTCTAAAAAAACACTTTACTTTTTTCCTTACACCAAGCATAATAGAAAAAAGGAAAGAAGGAGTGAAACATAGATGAGCTCATTAGATAACAGTCAAAAAAATGAATTGATCCCCATCTCTTCAATCCCAAAACCAGAATCCGTGTACAAAAAAATAGCAGAAAGGGTACTTTTAGAATCACAGATATCCTTTCAAAAAGCTAGGTTAATGGAGCAAATCGATTTTTCTCTCAAAGAAAATAACAAACAACTATTTATGAAACTTTCGAATCAATATAACACACTGATCAATGAATATAGCAATCTTAACTCGTAAATAGCCTAAGGAGGAAAATCACGTGTATAAATATAAAAGAGCAGTAAAACTAATGAAAAATACGAAATATACCTCTGTAAGCTACACACTTTCAAATCACCAAAAAACGATGATAGAGCTCTATGCACAATTATTTTTAGATGAAGTCTGTTTCAATTTTAATAAGCAAAGAATCTTAAATTTAATTGATCAGGCTATAGAGAGCCACGATATAGAAAAATTTAATGAATTTAGTCAAACATATAAAAACCTACTGGATATTCATTCATAACGTTACATTTCAATTAAGGCAACCTCACCAGGGGTTGCCTTTTGTATACACTACTTTTTTCTTAAAAGCACTTTCCAAAACATTATGGTAAAACTATTAGTGATATATGGTTTTAAAATGATAAAATAGAGTAACATCAATTCATAGGAAGGAAGAAAATATTGGAACATCTACTAAACAAACAAGTAAGACAAATTGAACTATCTGGCATAAGGAAATTCTTTAATATGGTTGCAGATTATGATAATGTAATATCCTTAACTATAGGCCAACCAGATTTCCCAACGCCCTTACACGTAAAAGAAGCTGGGAAAAATGCTATTGACGAGAATTTTACTACCTATACACATAACGCGGGCTTCCTTGAACTAAGACAAGCTGCAACAAATTATCTAAAGAAAAAATATTCCTTAATATACAATCCTGAGTCCGAAGTCATAACAACAACAGGAGCTAGTCAAGCAATCGATATAACATTTAGAACAATTCTTGAGAAAGATTCAGAAGTAATTCTCCCAGGCCCTGTCTACCCTGGCTATGAACCATTAATCAAACTATGTGGCGCAAAACCAGTGTATGCAGATACTAGAAAAACCGATTTTAGATTAACTGCTGAGTTAATTTCAAAATATCTTACTGAAAAAACCCGATGTATTGTACTACCATATCCTTCTAATCCAACAGGTGTAACGTTAACATCTCAGGAACTAAAGGATATAGCTACAATGGTTAGAGGAAAAGAAATTTTTGTTATTTCAGATGAAATTTATAGTGAATTAGTATTCGAAGGGGAACATCAATCGATTGCATCTCACCTTAAAGATCAAACGATTGTTATTAACGGTCTCTCTAAATCACATTCGATGACAGGATGGCGCATTGGCTTTACATTCGCTCCAGATTATATAACTAAACATATGCTAAAAGTTCACCAATACAATGTTTCCTGTGCTTCATCTATTTCTCAAAAAGCAGCTTATGAAGCATTAACAGTGGGAATCAACGATGCTGAACCAATGAAGGCAAAGTATAAGGAACGCCTTGACTTTGTTTATAATCGATTACTACACATGGGAATTGACGTTATTAAACCGAATGGAGCATTTTATTTATTTCCATCAATTGAAAAGTTTGGTTTGAATTCATTTGATTTTGCAGTAGATCTAGTGAAGGAAACTGGTGTTGCTGTAGTCCCTGGTAGTGCTTTTTCAATATTCGGTGAAGGTTTTGTGAGAATTTCCTATGCCTATTCCATGGAAACATTGGAAAAAGGAATGGACGGCTTCGAAACTTTTATAAAGAGAAAGTAACTGGAGAACTACCCACTTTTAACATATAAAAGAGCAAAATGTATGGGCATACCCAAAAGGCAGCCTCGTTTATTTTGCTCTTTCGTCACTTAAAGGCAGGTATATTGTAAAGGTAGTACCGTTACCAACTTGACTTTCAACACAGATACTTCCTTCATGATTTTCAATAATATTATAGCTAATCATAAGGCCAAGACCGGTCCCCTTCTCTTTTGTCGTATAAAATGGCTCACCAATCCTATTAATAATTGAGCTTGGAATTCCACACCCCTCATCCTTAAAGTGAATGATAACCTGATCGTCAAGAACCGATAAGGATATTTCTATTCTCCCACCAGTCGGCATAGCATCAATTGAGTTTTTCAAAAGGTTTATAAAAACTTGCTTGATTTGATTTTCATCCCCCTTTATAAAAATTGTATCAAAAGATGACTCCATAAAAATTTGAATACTATGTAATTTTGCTTGTGAATCTAACAATGTAACGACATCCTGTAATAATGCCATTAATTCTAATTGTTTATAATTAATGGCTGTTGGCTTAGCAAGGACCAAAAGTTCACTTAAGATAAGTTCAATTCTATTTAATTCGGAGAAAATAATATCAAAATATTGAAATTTCGTCTGATAAGTAGATTTAATTAATTGAAGAAACCCCTTTATGGATGTTAGCGGATTGCGTATTTCATGTGCAATTCCAGCAGCTAATTGACCTGCGATTGAGAGCTTCTCTGATTTAATCATTAACTGTTCAGCTTGTTTCCGATCAGAAATATCCCTTATGATTACCTGTACAGCACTTTCCCCAAAGTACGTTGTTGGAATACAGACTAATTCGGTAAATATTTGTTTCCCATTGACCGTATACCAGGATTGCTGACTAATTCCAACTTCACTTTGTTGCTCAACTAAGCGGATGTATTCCTTTACTTGATCATGATTTTCTTTATGTAAAAATGAGTAAATATCTTTCCCCAACATCTCAGTATAGTTTTCTGCTCCAAACATTTTCACACCAGAATCATTAATAAACACCCATTTATTTTTATAGATGACTGCGATGGTATCAATGGAATTCTGGACAATTCTTTGATATCTCTCGCGACTCCTTTTTAATATTTCCTGAAAATTCTTTCTGGATGTAATATTGTCAAGTACAAAGCATTCTAAGACCTCCTCTTTTATCCGTATAGGAGCTGCTTTCACTTCAACATCAATTGTATGTTTATTTTCGCGAAGCCACTTCTGTTCAATTACTCCTAGTTCATGTCCACGTCTTAGAAACTCAATAGCTTTTTTTGTAACGTTATGATATGTGGGTTCAATATATTCAAATAAAGACTTTTCACCTATTACCTCATCGTCCTTAAAACCAAGCAGTTGTCTTGCATGGCTATTAATGTATTGAATGTAACCTTTATGGGTAATAACCAGAGCAGTTGGTATGCTTTCAAGTAATTCAATCCCATCAATTTTCTCTTTCAATTTTTTAGGCACATACTTTTTATTTTCCACTACAGGATGGGAATCTACAACAGTAGGGAACTGGTCTACTAACTTTCTAAATGTAATTATTACTTCTTCAGGTCGATTATTAATAGGATTTTTAATAGCCCTAGTTGTCGCTATAAACCAAATATACGAATGGTTTGAAGTCTTTAAGCGAATAGTGCATGGGATGACACTATCATTGAAAAGGTTGCTCTCTATTAGGAACAAGTCATCACCATGAATATGATCCTTAATATAGGTATCAATTATCTCTAGTTGAGATAATCCTAGCAAATCCTCACATGATGCGGAAACATAAGAAATTTTCCCATTAATATTAGTTGAAAGAAATAAATTTATATGATGTTCTGTATTTACATATATGGATCCTGATGAAATGTTACCACGCATTTTCACTCTATCCATCCCCACCTTTAATCACCAGTTTTATACAAATTATCTATAAGATTATAATACATTACAACTTATATAAATACATAGTTAAACAAACAATTTATATTCTTGAAATTTACGTATAAAAAAGAGACTAACCTTATCAGATAGTCTCAACAAACTAAAATCCTGGATTACAAAGAACCTTTATATTTCCCGTCATTTTTCGAAGAATTTTTTCTCTTTTCCTTCTTTTTATGTTTTTGATTAGCATCATGGCTGCCCATTTCTTCCGAAAACTCAGAATCTGTTTTTGCTGAATCAAAGCCTTGTTTATTTTTTTGTTCTGGATCATTCTTCTTTGTTCGCTTTGCCAATTTTAACACTCCTTTGAATATAAAATCATCACTATTTTCCAACAAGGAATGTTAATTCATTCATAGAGTATTAAGGAAATTAATTATTATATTGTTTAAATAAGGCTTGTGTTCCACTATTTGCCTCTCCTTGTTCTGCAAGCCTTTTATATAGAGAATGAGCGAGTTCTAAACCTGGCAATTCCAGTCCAATTTTTTCAGATTCATCAAGAGCAATTTTCATATCCTTAATAAAATGCTTCACATAAAATCCTGGTTCAAAATTGTCACTTATCATTCTAGGTGCTAAATTACTTAATGACCAACTTCCCGCTGCTCCGGCTGAAATGCTTTTTAAAACATCCTCAGGATTCAGACCTGCTTTTAAAGCATACGATACTGACTCACATACCCCAATCATATTGGTTGCAATTGCAATTTGATTACACATTTTAGTATGTTGTCCAGCTCCAGCTTCCCCTTGGAGTACTATATTTTTTCCCATACATTCCAATATTGGCAGACATTCATTATATGCTTCCTCTTCACCACCTACCATAATAGTTAAACGAGCTTCCTTCGCACCAATATCGCCTCCAGACACTGGGGCGTCAATTGAAAACAAACCTTTTTCTTTCGCTTTTTGAAAAATTGTCTTAGCGAGGGTAGGTGTTGAGGTTGTCATATCAATCATATATGTCCCTTTATTTGCAGAATTGATAATGCCTTCTTGCCCTAAATAAATTTCCTCAACATCACTTGGGTACCCAACTATCGTAATGATAACTTTTGCTTCTTTAGCAAGTTCAGAAATAGAGTCTCTCCAAATAGCCCCATCCTCCAAAAGATCATTAGCCTTTTCTTTTGTTCTTGTAAAAACGCTTACTGGAAAACCTGCTTTTAGTAGATTTTTTGCCATACTTTTCCCCATTACACCTGTTCCAATAAAACCAATCATCGTTTTTGACTTTTCTAACATTTCTTACCTCCATTAATTAAATTTGATTATGTAAGTGGAATCAATACCTTATGTAACCTTATTTTTAGAGTTGCGCTCCACTTCTCAAACAGAGTAATTCCCTAATAGAATACTTTTCTATTCTTCTTTATATCTATCTTTAAGTATACATGACAATTACTTATACTTCATTAGAATTTGCTCTTACATTTACATACCTGCATTTCTCGAGGGGAGCGGGAGAATTACTCTCCCGCTTTCTTTGGTTTTTCCCCTTCAAAAAAAGACTCGAATTTCTGCATATCTTTATCGACCTTTGGGTTTAGATGAAAAGGGTTTTTCGGTCGAACACTACTTTCTAGATCCATATCCATTTTTATTCCCATTTGATCACCAGTACTTGATAACGAATCATTTGTAATCCCCTCATATCTTCCATCGTAATGCGGGTCACGTTCATGAAAATCATGTTCATTTCTACTCAATGTTACTACCTCCTTTTTAATAACATTTTGTTATTAAAGGAAAAGTATGTATTATTAATAGAAATTAATTTAATGTTTCTTATAGTAATGATATCTCCTTTTTATGAAATAATAAAAATAATAATGAATTAAGAAAGGAAAAAAATTATGGGAGCAATTGAACTAAATGGCTATCGTTTTGAGCCTGAATATAGTGTTATTAATCAAAATGGAGCACTTCATGTTTATAGACAAGGTGAATTTATAAAAGAAATACAATTTTGTTTTACAGGAGATAAACCAAGCCAGGAACAGCTTGAAAGTTTAATTTCTTCATTTATGAAAGAACATCTATAATTTATTAACAATCACCATTCAAAAATTTTTCATAGGTAAACATCCTTCCATATATGCTAGAATATATAAAATTGAAAAAATAAAATGGTGGTGGTTTACAATGTATTGGAAAGAATTATATGTGTTTAATAATCAAAAGCCATTAAAAGCAATAGTGAGAAACTACACAAGGGAAGACTTCGAACAATTAATTAGTCTTCAACAAGAATGTTTCCCTCCTCCATTTCCTTCTGAATTGTGGTGGAACGAAGAACAGCTCACAAATCATATTACCCTCTTTCAAGAAGGTGCGTTATGTATCGAGGTTGAAGGGAGCATTCGTGGATCTATGACAGGCTTATGTGTGGATTTTGATCCAGAACACCCGAACCATTCATGGGAAGAGATAACCGATAACGGTTACATAAGAAATCATAACAATAATGGTAATACTTTGTACATAGTTGATATTTGTGTTAGTCCTAAATACAGAAAATTCGGTTTAGGAAAATGGTTAATGCAATCCATGTATGAAGTAGTAATTCACTTAAATCTAGCACGTTTATTAGGCGGAGGAAGAATTTCAGGTTATCATAATTACAAACATCATCTCTCCCCCATTGAATATGTTGAAAAAATTTTAAAAGGTGAACTTAAGGATCCTGTTATTACCTTTTTATTACGTTGTGGAAGAACACCAGTACATTTGGTTAAAGATTATTTGGAAGATGAAGAATCATGTAACTACGGATTGTTGATGGAATGGAAAAATCCATTCCTTCAATAATAGCGCAATTTTTAACAATAATTTAGCACGGGGAAGTTCGGCTAACATTTTAACTAAAACACTAACAACCTCTCTATGAGGTTTTTCTTTTTTATTTTAGATAATCTATTATCTTCTCAACTGGAATAGCAAATCCTTCGATCTTATCATCTTTACCAACCTTTGGTATTGTTTTTGCATAGATTATTCCGATTACACGGCCCTCTTTGTTGATAACTGGACTTCCACTATTTCCTTTATGGATAGGTGCATCAATTATCATCACATCTTTGCTTGATGGGAGAATCCTTCCTTCAATTGCGATTCGTGTGTATGCTAATGGATTTCCGATGACCACTATTTCGTCTCCGGACTGCCAATCTGTTGTCATTTCTAATTCTAAATATGGCAGGTTTTCTCCATCGAGCTCAAGTAAAGCAAAATCTAATATAGGATCCTTTTCTAATACATTCGCTTGAAAATACTTTCCATTTGGAAAGCTCACAACTATTTGATTCATATCCTCAATAATATGGAAATTAGTAATAATTTTTCCATTTGACGAAACGTTAAACCCGGTTCCTTTTGTCTGACCATCCTCTACGGTGACAATCGATTCTTTATAGGTCTGAACAATTGCTTCTTTAGATAATTCAGATGATTTTTTTAAGAACTCAAAGGATGGCAAATTAAACATCTTTACCCATACACTAAATACACTTGTTAATAAAGCAATTATGAGAAAAAATATAATAATTCTCCCAAATATTCCCTTATGCTTCTTCTCACTATTCTCACTCTCATCTATTAAAAAGTCCTCAAGTGTAGGTTCTTCATATTCTTGTTCTTCTATATCTAATTTATCATTGTTAGTCTCAGAAGATCGTTTCAATAATTTCACCTCCACATTGTTATTATAACAAAAAGAGAGCCTGAACAGTTCTGGCTCTCTACTTTCTTATAAATTACTTTGAACAAACTCAACTACCTCATCAGTTGTACTCATAGATAGAATCTTCTCTTTAAAGCTTGCTACCTTTTCCTTCGACAGTTTATTAATTTGTGAACGTGCTGGAAGAATAGATGTCGCGCTCATGCTGAACTCATCAAGCCCTAATCCAAGTAGAATTGGAATGGCAATTGGATCTCCAGCCATTTCTCCACACATTCCTGCCCATTTTCCTTCTTTATGTGCAGCATCAATAACCATGCTAACTAAACGTAAAATTGAAGGGTGATATGGTTGATACAAATACGACACCCGCTCATTCATACGATCCGCTGCCATTGTATATTGAATTAAATCATTTGTACCAATACTAAAGAAATCAACTTCCTTAGCAAATTGATCTGCTAAGACTGCTGTTGATGGTATTTCCACCATCATTCCAATTTCGATTTCATCTGAAACTTTATTTCCACTTGCTATTAGTTGATCTTTTTCTTCTAATAAGATTGATTTAGCTTGGCGAAACTCATCCACTGTTGCAATCATTGGGAACATAATTTTTAAATTCCCATAGGTACTTGCTCTAAGTAAGGCACGTAATTGAGTACGGAAAATATCCTGCTCTTCTAAACATAAACGTATTGCTCGGAAGCCTAAGAATGGATTAAGTTCCTTTGGAAGATGTAAATAAGGTAATTCTTTGTCGCCACCTATATCTAGTGTTCGAACGACAACCGGTTTTCCATTCATCCCCTCTAGGACTGCCTTATAAGCTTCAAATTGCTCCTCTTCAGTCGGTAATTGATCTCGTCCCATGTATAGAAATTCAGTACGGTATAGGCCTACGCCTTCTCCTCCATTATTAATGACACCTTGAACATCATCTGGTGTACCAATATTTGCTGCTAGTTCTACATGTTGACCATCACTTGAAATAGTAGGTTCGTTTACTAACTTAGCCCATTCTTTCTTTTGTTCCTCATAATCTTCCTTTTTCTTCTGATATTTCGTCAGAACTTCAGAACTTGGGTCTACAATAACATCACCGTTAAGGCCATCAACAATAATAATTACTCCGTTATCAATGTCTGTAGTAACAGACTTAGTACCTACAACTGCCGGTATTTCCATAGACCTGGCCATAATAGCTGAGTGTGAAGTACGTCCACCAATATCAGTTGTAAAACCTTTAACAAAATCCCTATTAAGTTGAGCAGTATCAGAAGGTGTTAAATCTTCAGCAATGATAATAACTTCTTCTGAAATCATGCTTGGATTAGAGATAGTAACACCTAAGAGATGGGCTAATACACGTTTTGTGACATCTTTAATATCAGCAGCTCTCTCTTTCATATATTCATTTTCCATTGATTCAAACATATGAATAAACATTGTTGCTGTTTCGTTTAGTGCATATTCAGCATTTATGTTTTCAGAATTAATTTTATCTTGAATCGGATTTATTAATTCAGGGTCACTTAAGACTAGGAGATGGGCAGCAAAAATCGCTGCCTTGTCCTCTCCAAGTTCTTGATTAGCACGCTCTTTAATAACTTCAAGTTCCTGTTTTGCCTTTTCTACCGCAGTAGAGAAACGAGAAACTTCTTCATCAATATTTGTTATGTGTTTCTTTTCTACAGTCAAATCTGGATTTTCTAATCGATAAGCTTTTGCCACTGCAATTCCAGCAGATGCAGCGATACCTTTAATTATTTTTGACATTATTCTCCCAATCCTTCATTCTTGATTGTTTCTGATAAAGCTGCAATCGCCGCGTCTGCATCATTACCTTCAGCAGTAATCTTCACTTGTGCTCCTTGTCCAATTCCTAGAGACATAACTCCCATTATTGATTTTAAATTAACACTACGACCGTTATACTCTAAGTTCACATCTGAATTATATTTTCCAGCTACTTGCACCAATAAAGTTGCTGGTCGAGCATGTAAACCTGATTCACTAGTTACTTTAAATGTTTTTTCTGCCATGTTAAAAAACTCCTTTATTTTGTAATTTTAATAATACCTTCTTCTCTTTGATCAATGTTTCCAGGTTTGAGAAGTTCAATAGTTTCTCCATTTTTTAAATTCGTAAACACGATAGGAGTGATTAGGGATGTAGCATTTTTCTCAATAAACTTTAAGTCAACTTTCAATAATGGTTGACCACGTTTAACTATATCTCCTTGAGAAACAAGTGATTCAAAACCTTCCCCTTTTAAATTTACTGTATCAATCCCAAAGTGAATTAATACTTCACGTCCAGATGCAGTTTCAAGTCCTATTGCATGCTTCGTTGGAAAAACATTGACAATTTTCCCATCATCTGGAGCAACAACCAGCCCTTCCTCAGGGTAAATAGCAAACCCATCTCCCATCATTTTCCCAGCAAATACTTGGTCAGGCACTTCTGTGATTGGGAGGAGTTTCCCCTTAATCGGAGCAACAAATGTCATTTCTTCCACAAAATTTTCCATTACTTCAGGGACAACATCTTCAATTTGTTCTTTTATTTCATTTTCCACATTAACAGTTGTAGGAACTGGGGTTTTCCCATCCATAATATCTTTAATCTGCGACTTAAGCGTATCAGATTTAGGGCCGTAGATTGCTTGTATATTATTCCCTACTTCTAGTACACCTGATGCACCTAATTTTTTCAGTCGGTCTTTATCAACTTGTTTAATATCATTTACCGAAACCCTTAATCGAGTAATACATGCGTCTAAATGAGTGATATTCTCTTTTCCTCCCATTGCCTGAAGCACGTTATATGGTAAATCTCCGCCCTGTACAATCCCACTATCTGAAGCATCATTTTGTACTTCTTCGCGTCCAGGAGTTTTTAGATTAAACTTTCTAATTGCGAATCTAAATCCAAAGTAGTAAATAGCAGCGAAAATTAATCCAACAGGAATTACTAACCACCAGTCTGTACGATTTGGGAGAACTCCAAATAATAAGTAATCAATCACTCCGCCAGAGAATGTCATACCTATTTTTACATTTAGCATATGCATTATCATGAAAGACAAACCTGCAAATACTGCATGAATCCCAAACAATACAGGTGCCACAAATAAAAATGAGAATTCGAGCGGTTCTGTAATACCTGTTAAGAATGAAGTTAACGCAGCAGACCCCATAATTCCTGCAACTAATTTTTTATTTTCTGAGCGTGCTTCATGATAGATTGCTAATGCAGCAGCTGGTAATCCAAACATCATAAACGGAAATTTACCAGTCATAAAAGTACCAGCAGTTAATTCAGCACCATCCTTAATTTGGGCCATGAAGATTCTTTGATCTCCCCGAAAGATTTCCCCAGCCGCATTTGTGTATTGTCCAAATTCGAACCAGAAAGGAGAATAGAAAATGTGATGAAGTCCGAACGGAATTAGTGAACGTTCAACAACACCAAATATGAACGCAGATATTGTTCTATTTGCATCAACCATATAATGAGAAAATGTATTTAATCCAATTTGTATTGGAGGCCATACAAATACTAGCAATATTCCGATTAACAAGGAAGCTACTGCTGTAATGATTGGTACAAACCGTTTACCTGCAAAAAAGCCTAGATATGATGGTAACTCCAATTTAAAAAATTTATTATACATTGATGCGGCAAGGACTCCAATGATAATCCCCCCAAAAACACCAGTTTGTATTGTAGGGACACCAAGTACATTAGCATAAGACGGATCCGTGGCAATTAATTCATCATCAACGCCGAGTATAACGCCCATTGTTACATTCATAATTAAATAACCAATTAAGGCAGCAAGAGCAGCGACACCTTCTCCTCCAGCCAAACCAACAGCTACACCAATTGCAAACAGCACAGGTAAATTATCAAAAACAATTCCACCAGCCTCTTCCATTACACTTGAAACCATTATTATTCCTTTCGAATTTAGAAAAGGCATGATTTCAACCAGGTCAGGATTCTGTAATGCATTACCTAATGCTAATAAAATCCCAGCAGCTGGTAATATTGCCACAGGTAGCATAAGGGCTTTTCCGACCTTTTGCAGTATGCCAAACAAATTTTTAAACAATTATTAACTACCTCCCTTATTAAAAATGAACAACAAACTCTTAAAACAGCACAAAAAAGGCATGAGGAAAGATGGTAAAATTACATTTTATAGGTAGACTCCCCCCCAAAACATAATTTACTCATCAAATTCACTCATGCCTGATCGAATCAGTAACACGTAAATTTGTGCTATTTAATTTTTATTTACTAACCTTTGAATATGCATTGTCAAATAAACAGCTTCTGCATCATATACAGGCAATTGTATAGCTTGTTGCATCACTTTTATGATTTTCCACGAGAAATTATAACACAGAGGATATTCATCTTTCAAGACTAAAGCTAATTTTTTTGGTTCCTCAACCATTTCACCAGATTTGACCCTCTCAATTGTATAACGTAAATGTCTAATTAACCTTAGATAATCCATACTATCTTTTTTTATTTGAATTTTAAAATATTCCTCAATTAGGTTTATTATTGTTGATATTAATTGAGAATGGTTGCTAACTTCAGTCATCGGTTTATTAACAATTGCACTATGAATATGCAAGGCTATAAATCCAATTTCACCTTCTGGAAGAATGATAGATGTTTTTTCTTTAATGATTGTGACTACTTCTGATGCAACAGAGTATTCTATTGGGTAAAGTGTTTTAGTCTCTATTAAAAAAGGATTGGAAACCTCAAGCCCTTGCTGTATTCGCTTGATTGCAAAAGAAATATGGTCTGTTAATGCTATATGAATATGCTCATTTAAAGGTAGGTTCATTCGTTCTTTAATATAAAAAATTATATCACTCATTATTCCAATCATCTCTTCATCAATATCGGATTGAGAAACTAATTTCTTATATTGTTCTTGTTCATTATGATCCTCTAGTCTGAATAATTTATTAATAGAGTCTGATTCAATTTTATCTCCAGACTTTTTTCCAAATCCAAGGCCCTTACCAATGAGAACAACTTCTTTATTTTTTATATCTGATGCTATGACAACATTATTGTTTAATATTTTTTTTAAGATAAAGGACTCCATCACCTGAATCCCCACCCTTCTTATAACAGTGGATTGTTTCATAGTACTAGTTGTTGATGTTTGCGTCAATAGTAGATTTAAAGTACAAATGAATAATTTTGGAAGGGTACAGATTGAAATATTTGAAAAAGATTATAATAGTAATCGTGATTAATTATTTGGTGAATGGAGGTAATATTAAATGGCGAAAAAAGGAAGGCAAAATAAGGTGAGTCAGGAAGTTGCAAATCCAAAGGTTAGTGGAAATGAAGAGTTCGGGGAAGAAATAGCTGGAACACCAAAAAAGGCAAAAAAACGGAAGAAATAAGGTGCATGTTCTAAACTTTTTTCAAAAAGTTGGAAGGGCTCGCAAAGAGCCCTTCCTTAAATTATTCAAAATCAATTTAGGAGTTTATTAATTGAGGTACTTATGATGAGGATAGCAGTTCACTTATATGTGTTTTACAAGATTATCTTTAACAACTGTGTTATAAGATAATCTTGACCTAATTAAACATGCTTTTAGTGTCGTAGATAGGTCAGCATCTTTACCTAGATGAATATTAGTAAGATCAACAATCGTTCTTGAGAGATTTTCTATTACCTTTATATCTTCAACAGAACTATATTTATCTCCATCTTTGACCATTTCTTCTACAATAGCTAGTGATAGTTGGTTGATTCTTAATAAAATCTCGCGATCGTTTGCCATATTCAATTCCCTCCCTACTATGAGTATATGATGAGAGCAGGGGAACTTACAAGAAATTAATGACAGTTTTCTAAAAATAATCACAATAGTTCAAAAATTCATTCGTACTTTCGTGGCATAGGAAGTGTGATTGTAACAGCTGTCCCTTTTCCTAATTCACTATTAATTTTTAATGTTCCTTTATGTTCATGAATGATTTTATTACTTATTGTAAGGCCGAGACCCATTCCCTTTTCTTTTATAGTGAAAAAAGGTTCACCTATTTTTTCAAGTCTTTCTTTTGGTATACCAATACCTGTATCTGTAATAATTAATTTAATATTCCCATCAATCTCATGAATATTAAAAGATACCGTTCCACTGTAAACGCTAGAATAAAGTGAACACTTTTTGCTCAATAAGAAAGAACAGTTATATACTACTTCCTCATACCTTCGGTATACTAGTTTTATTGTTGGTTGAGGAGGATTACAGGAGTGAAAAA
>Ga0180215_1001668_pt1 | contig 23849 bp, 17 predicted proteins | sample eDN3rd37CBELigBY_FD_128871 | JGI IMG/M metagenome (GOLD analysis project Ga0180215, IMG submission 128871) | Enriched backyard soil microbial communities from Emeryville, California, USA - eDNA 3rd pass 37_C BE-Lig BY (version 2) (version 2) | ecosystem: Environmental > Terrestrial > Soil >...
GAGGCCAGGGAATATCCATTTCATTGGCGCAATGCCCGCTTCTTCTCCATCGCCTCTGCGTTCAGACTTCCATTCCTCGCCTCCTACCGGACGGCGGCTGCCGATCGTACGGGAGCGAATGCGGTTCATGACCCACACAAGCCCAAGCGTCGGCGCGCTGACTGCTGCGCCAAGCGCGAGCCCTTGCTCCATAATGGAGCTGTTCAGCACATACAAGCCTGCGCTGCCGACAAGGCCAATCGCAAATACCGGAATAAGAACGCCCGGCACGAATGCGCCGACGAGCAGCGCGATGATGGCAATAGCGCCTAGCGCCACAACGCCGCGAAGCGGCTTCATCCAAGATTGCTGCTCGTATTGGAACGGCTGAGCGTCGCCCGAAGTGAAGCCTGCCTTCTCGAGCGTCGCGACAATGCCGTTCTCCCCGCCCATCGTATCGGCAAGCTTAGCAATAGAATGCTTAAGAATACCCAAATCAGTACTTCCTGAAACAGCTGTATTCAGGAAGAACATGCGAATGTTGCGGTCCTTCGCGGCCAGCATGAACCGGTCGGTAATCGTAACTGGCTCTAATTCGACCGCGTCCTGAGGGGATAAGGAATAAAGCCTTACAATATTATAATTAGTCAAATAGGCTAATTTATTTATGCCCTGCTGCGGTTTTTTCAAATTTTCTATCGCCGTAATGCCGATATTGTAATCCTTCAACAGTTCGCCGAAGCTGTCCAAGCTTTTCTCGGCTGCCTGTTCAGAAGCGCCTTTCGCCTTGTCGCCGTCGAACAGAATGCGATCCACGCCGTACTGCTCCTTCAAATGCGATAACGCAGCCTCCATTTTTACGGAGTCATAAGGAATGCGATCCGAATAGCGCGGCAAAATTTTAAAGCCGGCATCCTTTAGCAGCTCCATCGACATTGGATCAAAATCAAATGTCAGCAGCGCGATTCCCGCCGACGACACCTCAGCCCGCAATCCATTTCTGCCGTCAAACGACCATAAGCTGTAGGAAATGCCCGCGCGATCAAGCCCTTCACGGACGATTGGGCCGATTTTCTGCTCTTCCTCTTCGCCGCTAAACAAAATGTACGTGAAATTTTGCCCCGGCACATCAAGTTTGCTTTGCAGCAGCGCGGCGTCACGCGAATTGTAATAGGTTAAGCGCCCCGACTGCACAAGCTCCTTCATTGAACTTTCATATACAGCCATCGTCGTAATGCCTGCATCCTTCAGCAGCTCCAGATGCTCATCTATAAACGCCCTCGGCTTCGGCTGAACCTCTGCAACCTCAACGATATCGCGATAGTCGAATACATATTCGATTTGCTTAGAGCCTTTCTCCATTTCCATCCGTGACAAGCCAAGCGGCAGCGCAGCCACTACGCCTACAAGCGTAATGACCCACAGCAGCTTCTTGGCCAGCCTGTTCCATTGCAGCCAACGTGAAAGCACCAAAATCCTCCGTTCTTACTAACCGTTTATGTTGAATTCCTTTATATCTTCGTACATATTTGCCGTAAAACTTGCTAATTGCAGAGCAGCCTTTAACCGTTAACGGCGATCCGGTCCACTCTCTCCATAACTTCTTCGCGCAGCGATTGCAGCGATGCGGCAGAAGCCTCAAGCGTATCGCCCTTCACGGCAAAATAAACTTTAATCTTCGGCTCGGTGCCCGAAGGCCGCAAGCAGAACCAAGAACCGTCAGCGAGCTTATATTTAAGCACATTTTCCGGGCGAAGCCCGTCAAGCCCCTTACTGTAGTCCAGCACTTCCGCTACCGCAACGCCTTGAACCGCTGCCGGAGGGGCGGTGCGCCAATCGTCCATAATCGCCCCGATCTGCTTGACGCCGTCCAGCCCCTTTAGCGTTCTCGACTCGAGCCCCTCCAAAAAGTAACCATGCCGGTCGTAAAGCTCCAACAACACGTCATACAGCGTTTTGCCTTGACCGCTGTAATAAGCGGCCGCTTCGCAAATAAGCAGCGCAGCGACATTCGCATCCTTGTCGCGCGCATACATGCCTGTTAAATAGCCGTAGCTTTCTTCATACCCGAACAAGAAAGAGCGCTCGCCCGTTTTCTCATAACCGGTCATTTTTTCTCCAATATATTTGAAGCCAGTCAGCGTGTTTTCAACGTGTACGCCGAACGAACGGGCAATATCTGCTCCCATTTCGCTCGTAACGATCGTTTTAACGACGACGCCGCCAGCAGGCAGCTCGTTGCGCTCCTTCAATACGCTTAAAATGTAATGCGTCATTAGCGCGCCAGATTGATTGCCTGACAAAACGACATATTCGCCTTTATTATTTTTAACGACTGCGCCCATTCGGTCCGCATCCGGATCCGTTCCGATAATAATATCGGCATTCTTTTGTTTAGCAAGCTCAATGGCAAGCGTAAAGGCTTCACGCTCCTCCGGATTTGGCGATTTCACTGTGCTGAAATAGCCGTCCGGCTGCTCTTGCTCCTTCACGATATTAACATTTTTAAAGCCTACCCGCTTCAGCACTTCACGCACCGGCATATTGCCCGTACCGTGCAGCGGCGTAAATACGATAGCAAAGTTATCGAAAGCTCCGCTTTGCAGCAGCTCCCGGTTCAAGCTTTGCGACGCAACAGTCTCAATATACTGTTCATCCGCCTCGTTATCCAGCCATACCAGCAAGCCTTTCGCTTCCGCTTCCTCTCTCGACAGTTGCTTGACCTGTTCAAAGCCGCCGACATTGCCGATCGCGGCAATGACTTGCTCGGCTTCTTCAGGTATGAGCTGACCGCCGTCGGCGCCATACGCTTTGTAGCCGTTATACTCTGGCGGATTGTGGCTTGCCGTTATGACGATGCCGCTCGATGCGCCAAGCTTCCGTACGGAATAGGACAGCTGCGGCGTTGAACGCAGGCTCGGAAACAGATAAGCCGTAATGCCGTTTCCGGCAAGCACTAGCGCCGCATCGAGCGCAAATGCCGGTGAATTGTTGCGTGAGTCATGAGCGATAACGACAGACGGACGCTGTTCTCCCGACGCCTTGGCAAGCAGCCAATTTGCCAGCCCTTGCGTCGCCTTGCCGACTGTATAAGCATTCAACCTGTTCGTTCCCGCTCCCATAATGCCGCGCAGGCCGCCTGTACCGAATTCCAGATCGCGATAGAAACGCTCCGTTATTTCCTTTTCATCCCCCGCGATTGCCGCCAGCTCCTCTTTTGTAGCGGCATCTATGAGCGGATCGCTCATCCATGTGTCGTAAGCAGCTTTCGCAGCCTTGTAAATTTCATTCATGCGCTTGTCCTCCTGTCCCTTATACCTGCTATTTAGATGGATCGCTTAACGCAAACATAAGCTCGCCTTCGGCAACGACGCTGTCTCCGACCTTCGCAACCGCTTTTCCTTTACCGATAGGCCCCTTCAGCCTTGTAATTTCTACCTCTAGCGTGAGCGTATCGCCCGGCTTTACTTGGCCGCGGAAACGGAACCCGTCAATTCCGGCAAAAAAGCCCAGCTTGCCCCGATTCGCTTCAACCATGAGCATAGCGACGCTGCCTACTTGAGCAAGCGCTTCAACGATGAGTACGCCCGGCATAACCGGGTAGCCTGGAAAATGGCCTACAAAATAGGGTTCGTTCATCGTTACGTTTTTGAGGCCAACAGCGCGAACGCCGGGCTCAACCTCCAAAATACGGTCAATCAGCAGAAACGGCGGGCGATGCGGTATAATTTCTTGAATTTGATTAATATCGAGCATACAGATACATCCTTTCTATATAAGTATAAAAATCATTCGAAATAGCGAAACTAGTAGTATCCTTCGTGAAACTGCAGTTCATGAAGGTTAAGATAAGGAGGCTTGGCTGACTGACCCGAAGCGTCATCAGCCAGGCCTCTTTGTATGTTCGCGCTTACTGCTTTCGCTCAGGCGTCCGCCCTCGATTCCATGCCATCGCCGGCGAGCGTCTTGTTGAGCTTTTTATATGCAGCTACATACACGATCGCCGATACATAAGAAAAGGCGATTACGGCCCATAAAAATACGGCTGCAAAAGATGCGCTGAAAAAAATAAACATGAACGCCGTATAAAAAAGGACTGTCGTCAGCTTCCCCATCCAGTTGGCCGGTACGGTCCGCTTGCCGCGGAAATGAACGTACATGCTTCCAATAATCATGGCGCCATCCCGCAAAACCATAAGACCGGCAGCCGCCCAGGAAATATATCCCCCCAGAAGCAGCGAAATAATAATAGCAGCCAGCAGCAGCTTATCTGCAAGCGGATCAAGCAGCATGCCGGTCGTCGTTACCTGTCCTCTTCTACGGGCGATATAGCCGTCAAGCACATCGGTCGCCCCGGCAGCCGCTACGATCAGAAAAGCCGGAATCATATGGCCCTGGATGAAAAAGGCAATATATATCGGTATCAGTATCAAGCGCAATGAGGTAAGTAAATTCGGCAAATTCACATCCCCACACTCCTCCACCATTTCTCACATGCCGATACAGTTCTCAACCATTATACAACTACCATCCATCATTTGAAAACTTTTGCCTGATTCCACGACATACAATAACGATCGCGGCCTCCGTCCCGCAATAGCGCTTTCGCCTATTCAGCTTGCCTTTCATGTACCGCTATTGTGCCGCTACTCCTTATAAACGAATTTCATGTTGTTAAATGTTGCTAAAAGTATTCATTTATAAGGAGCTATAGCCGTTAAAGGTATAGAACGGTTATTACTAACATAGCGAAAGGACAGGATAACGTGAATAGGACAATACCCGCAATCTACAAATGGAAAACAGCAGGCAAATGGCTTTCAGCATCGTTAGCGCTTATGCTGTTTCTCACGACAATGTCCGGCATGGCGCATGCAGCCGACGATGTCGTTACCGGCATCGAGTTCGATTACCTGGATTCCGATTACAACAACAGCACATCGTCGCTTACGTTGTTCGTTGAGGACGATAAGGTCAATCTAACGGTACTAGCATCCATTGCAGGCTCCTCGTCTACAAAGGATGTAACCGCTCAAGCAACCTGGAAAACTTCAAATGCCAATTACGTAAAAGTAGACAAAGGCGTCCTTACCGGCACAGGCAAAGGGACGGCTACAATAACGGCAACCTACAATAAGTTTTCAATCAGCATCAAAGCGACTTCCGATTATATCTATGATAAGGTTACGCTTCTGCAGAACGGCACAGATACGCCTGCTTCTTTAGATGTTGAGATCGGCCAGCCGCTGCGCTTTACCCTTTCCGGCTCTAATAACAGCGGCTCTGAGGATATTACCGACGATGCGGTATGGACAAGCTCGAGCACGAATGTCGCCACAGTCGAAGATGGCGAGGTTACGCTAAAAGGTGTCGGCACGGCAACTATTACAGCCAAATTTAAAGGGAAATCCGATACGGTCAAGCTGAATGTAACCTCCCCTTATAAGTCCATCAAGCTATCTGAGGAGAAGCTGCTGGAGATCGAAATCGGCGCCGATGACAGAGAGTTAAAGCTCGAGGCATCTCCAAAGACCGGTGGAACGATCGACGTTACGGATTCGGCTGCATGGACTAGCGGCAACAGCTCCGTCGCAACGGTTAAAGACGGCGTAGTCAGCGCGGTTGGCGCCGGTAAAACAACGATAACCGCAACGATTAAAGGACTGTCCGTCTCGCTTGATGTGATTGTCCGCGCTCCTTATCAATCTATTCGATTGTCGCCGGAGAAGGAATATCATCTGCAGCTGCAAGATAAGCCGGTACAAATTACCGCCGAAGTGCTAAGCAATTCCAACGTAACGTCCAACGTTACGACAGCAGCGCAATGGACTTCCTCCAATGAATACGCGGCAACCGTATCGAACGGGCTCGTAACGCCAAAAGCAGTTGGCACGACAAAAATTACAGCCACTCATAAAGGCGTTAGCAGCAGCATTACGTTCACGGTCTATCCAAGCGTTAACCAAATAGCTGTGGACGTGGACAAAATCGACGGCATGACAGGCGGCAGCGGTGATCTGCCGGCCGTTCAATCCACTTCGTTCGACGGCTCGAAGGTCAACATTTCGAAGCTCGCCAAATGGACATCCGCGGATGAATCCGTCGCAGTCATTAAAGACGGCAAATGGGTGGCGAAGGACGTAGGCGAAACGACGCTTACTGCTAAAGTAAATGATCTCGAAGTTAAGGTTAAACTAATCGTTCATGTGAAGCCGGTTAAACTTCAAATCGAATCCGGCAAAGTGATCAGCCTCGTCATCGGCAAAGAGCAGAAGCTTCCATCGGTTACCGTCATTAACGAAACGGGCGAAGAGGAAGACGTTACGGACTCCGTACAATGGAAGGCAAGCTCGGACAACCTTTTGCTACTTAAGGATAAAATGAAAGGCCTGGATCCCGCGAGCGTTACGCTTACGGCAACTTATTTGAATAAGACTGCAACCGTCAAAGTTCAGGTTGAGGAAGAGATCGTGAAGCTGGTCGTTGAACCTAGCGAGATCGAGCTCAATCCAGGCAGATCGAAAACGATCAAAGTAACAGGCTATTACAAAAGCGGCGATAAAGTATCGCTGGGCTCTAAAATGAACTGGACCGTATCGCCGGCTACGCTTGCTTCCGTTAACGGAGCATCCGTCAAAGCCATTACAACGGGCAGCGGCAAAATTACCGGCTCTTATCAAGGAAAAACGGTAGAGATCTCTATCGTCGTGAAACCGAAGCTCAAATCGCTTTCTTTGTCGGAGAAATCCATCCAATTAAAGCCTGGCGCGACACATACGCTTAAGCTGACAGCCACTTATACGACCGGATCTCCGGTAGTTGTGACGTCAAGCGCCGTCTGGACTTCCTCCAAAACATCGGTAGCGACAGTCGTCAACGGCAAAATAACAGCGGTTGGGAAAGGTTCTGCCACCATTAAAGCTTCTTTCGAGGGGAAAACCGTCTCCTTCCGGGTTACGGTGAAGTAAAATCATCCTCTACCGTATAACTGAACAAAACAAAGGTCCGAGGCGCTGCCTCGGACCTTTGTTTTTGCATATTACGCGTATATGATTATGATTCGGCGAAAATGAGATCATAAAGATGCTTCCAGGTTGACCATTTGAACACGTCTTCCTCCGGACTTTTCCCGACAATGACATATCCAATGTACAATCCTGCTATTAGCATAATAACCATAATGAGGGGTACGATGCTTTTGCGCAATAGCCATAGCAATACGCTGACTGCGGCAGAGGATTGCTTTCCCTTCCCGCCGCGGGCAGTCTTGCCTTTCTTCCCGGCACTGCTGCTCTTTACAGCACCTCGGCTCTCCTTGTTAGCGCTGGACTCCTCCTGCTTTGCTTGCAGTCCTGAGTTCATCCGCTCCATTCGATCATCGGCCGTACTCATTGCCATCTCCTATCCTATGCGCGCATATTGTTCGCAAGCCCCATCATCGTATCGCTGGAGGATATCGCTCTTGCTGCCAATTGGTAAGCGCGCTGCACAATAATTAGCTCAGTCATCTCCTGGGTGAAGTCTACGTTCGATTGCTCCAGGAAGCCTTGGCGCACCGCAATGCCGTTCTCTTCCGACGGCACTACCGCCTGCACCACTTCATCAGCATTAATGCCTCCTGCGACAGCAAATAAGTTGTCCGCAACCGCCGTCAGAGCATCGGGACGCGTTACCTCAAGCAGCTTCAGTCTGCCAAGTACGGTCGACCCTTGAGAAGATACTCCGAGCACTGTACCGTCCGCAGCAACTTGCATCTCTGAGCCGTGCGGCAATACAATACGGCCTTCTGTGGCATTTCCGTTAGCGTCGGTAATGATAGCCACAATCGGTTGGCCGTTCTCCGTTGTCAGTATGTTATCACCGTTCGCATCCAGCGTCAAATGGAAGGCGCCGTTGCGCGTATAGGCACGATTGCCTGCATCGTCAGCAAAAACCTCGAACAACGCATTGCCTTCAAGGGCGAAATCGGTCGACAATCCCGTTTCCTTCAATGGTCCCTGCGTAAAATTGGTAACAATTTCAGTCATCTTGGCTCCCCAGCCTTGATTGTAGCCAAGCGGAGTAAGACGCCCCGATTGCTGGAAAGCTTCCGGCTGCGCCTTCATATTGGTCAGCAAATCTTCGAATGAGGATTCCTTCCGCTTATAACCGACTGTACCGACATTCGCAATATTGTCAGCGAATAAATCCAGCTTCTGCTGCAGTGCGTTCATAGACGACATTGCTGTAATCATGGAAGCGTTCATGCTGCACCTCTCTCAACTCATAATATGATGCTTATGCTATGACGTATTCGATATGCCCTTAAATGCGGCCTACTTCGTTGACTGCTTTATCCAAGCTTCTATCATAAAATTGAATAACCTTTTGGTTGGCTTCATAAGCGCGCATCGCTGCCATAATATCAATAGCCGCCTGCGTAACATCAACATTGGAGCGTTCGATATAGCCCTGCCTTACTTCAACGCCTTCAGCTGCAACAATCGCCTGCACCTCGTTCTCGTTGCCTTCATATCTGAAATGTCCGCTTCCATCCCGAACGAGCAAGTAAGGATTATCGATTCGCGAAATGAGCAGTTGTCCGTAGACGGCGCCGCCTGCATCAACAAGCTGATGATTAGCGTTCAGCGTCAGGCTTTCAATTGAAACGCCTGGCGGCAATTGAATCGGCGCCCCGTTCGCGCCAAGTACGGTCGAGCCGTCGCTGGTGCGAAGAATGCCGTCTTCATATACGGTAAAGGAGCCGCCGCGCGTATAGCGGACGCCGCCATCCGCCGTTTGAATCGTAAAATAAGCTTGCGGCTGATAGGTAACCGTTCCGTTATCGCTCACATTTTTGCCTGCAGCGTCAAATGTCAGCCCGTCAACCGCTATATTTGAAAGAATGGCAAAATCGGATGCTTTATTCGTTTCCCTCAAATCTCCTTGCAAATACAAGGCGAGGCTTTCCTCCGCGAACACGCCCGTCGTCAGCTTGCCAATCTTCGTATTCGGTTCATTCTTTACGCCTGTCAAGGAAAGCATCATTTCAGGAAACGTATGCGCAACCGAATTCGTCCCTTTGTAGCCAGGCGTGTTAATATTCGCGATATTGTTCGTTACCGTATCGTGCCTGCGTTGCTGAGTGATCAGTCCAGATGCTGCTGTATACAATCCTCGTAGCATTACTCGCGCCTCCTTGGCGTGCTTCTCGCTAGCTTCGCCTAAGTATATTATTCATATAATATCGGCTAAAATCGGGACAAGCTGAATAGCTTGTCCCTGCGACCATCGACTCATTTCTTGGGAACCTCTTATTTTTTGCCGAGCTTGTCCAAATGGTCGAGCAGAATGCCGGTGCCCTTAACGACACAATGCATCGGGTTGTCAGCAATAAGGACAGGAACCTTCAGCTCGTCGGACAGCAGGGCGTCCAGCCCGTCAAGCAAGGCGCCTCCGCCGGTCAAAATGACGCCGCGATCGATAATGTCGGCCGACAGCTCAGGCGGTGTTCTCTCCAAAACGGTCTTCGCAGCCGATACGATCGACATAATCGGATCCCACAGCGCTTCCCTTACCTCGCCGGAGCGGATCGTAACCGTCTGAGGCAAGCCCGTCACCATATCGCGGCCGCGAATATCCATTTCATCATGGCGGCCGTGCTCATAGACGGTGCCGATTTTGATTTTCACGTCCTCGCTCGTTCTTTCGCCGATAAGGAGCTTGTACTTGTTTTTAATATACTTCATTATCGCATCGTCGAACTTGTCGCCGGCAATCTTAATAGAGGAAGCGGTAACGACGTCGCCCATAGACAATACGGCAACATCCGTCGTACCGCCGCCAATATCGACGACCATATTGCCGCTAGGCTGGAATATATCCATTCCAGCCCCTATAGCGGCAGCCTTTGGTTCATCCTCCAAAAACACGTCCTTTGCGCCGCTGCGCTCGGCAGCCTCGCGGATCGCTTTCTGCTCGACTGATGTAATGTTCGCTGGCGCACATATGAGAATACGAGGACGGCTAAAAAACTTGCGTCCGTCAACACGATCAATGAAAGCCTTCAGCATAATTTCGGTAATCTCAAAATCTGCAATAACGCCGTCGCGCAACGGTCTGATTGCGATAATGTTCCCCGGGGTCCGGCCGACCATGCGATGAGCCTCTTCGCCGACAGCCAGCACCTTCTTCGTATCGCTTTCAATAGCGACAACAGAAGGCTCATCCAGCACGACGCCTCTCCCTTTCACATGTATCGATACGTTAGCCGTGCCAAGATCAATTCCAATATCCTTGCTTAACATAGGGCTTAAGTCCTCCAACGAATAATGTTTGCTTCCTATTAACGTCCCGTTAGTTCCCAGGGCATAGAAACTCCTAAAATACATTATTCGCTAAAAAATACGAAAACCCTGCATAAATCATGAAAAATCTTTAAGATTTACCTGCCGCAATCGCTTCTCTTTTTTTCGTGCTCGTTTTCTTATATTTTATTTTAGTCGCTTCTCCTCCTCTCAAATGTCTGATCGACTTGTGGTACTCGAGAATGTGCTTAACCTGGTCAGCCAGGTCGGGGTTTATTTCCGGCAATCGCTCAGTCAAATCTTTATGAACCGTACTTTTGGACACGCCGAACTCTTTGGCGATCGTCCGCACCGTATGCTTCGTTTCAACGATGCAGCGCCCTATTTTAATGGTTCGTTCTTTGATGTAATCATGCACGTTCCCGCCTCCCTACTCGAGATAGTTTGGTACAGTATATGAGTGGAGTGGGCATATATTCTTTATGGCCAAGCTTGACAAGCCCGATTGTACAAAAATATTCGCAAAAAAATGGAACAGGCAGGGGCGAGCGCCCCTGCCTATCCAACTTAAGAACTATTTTCAGCCTATTGATACGTTTTTTTGCTCAAAAGCTATTCCGAAATCAAATTGTTCGGATTGATCGGCTTGCCGTCCTTGCGCGTTTCGAAATGAAGATGAACGCCTAAATCGCGCTCAAGATCATTTCTGCCCGCCTGAGCGATCTTTGTGCCTTGGCGCACATCGTCGCCCTTCTCAACAATGACGTCAGTCAAGCTTTGATAAACCGATACCAAGCCGTCCAGATGCTCGATCTCAACGGTGTAGCCGTTCGTAGCATGCTGGGTTACTTCAGACACCTTGCCCGACAGTACGGCGAGAACATCGAACGATTTGCCGTTCGGATCGACGAAATCAATACCCATATGCGGGCTGAATGTATCACCCGTCTGGATTATCGCTGCCTCGCGATCCGCTTCAGAAGCTTTCGAATCATAGAACGGCATAATGACATTCAGCGCTTTCTTGTTCGTTACAGGCCATTCCATTTCCTCATTGCCGGTGTTCACTTCAATCGTATCGTCATCCTTGCCGCCAGCTATATCGTCGCCTTGTGTCACTTCAGTCGGATTGTCCACACTTGTCTGCTTCGATTCATCCGCTCCCTGATAGATCCACATTAATGTTACGATAATTGCTGCCGCGGCCATGAAGATCGCTGGAGATACCCATCTTTTTGCGAACAGGCGCTTCCAGCCGTTGCTAGATTGTGCGGCAGACGATTCTCCCAATCCTTTTTTGGGAGTTTCCTCCGGCCTTTGTTGCTTTTGATTATTGTTTTTTTGGTCACTCATCTATATCACCTCACTAGCCATTTTGTCCACAAATGCTAGGTTTATACGTGAGGCGATCTTTCTTTTTTTAAAAGAATATTCGATTATGGAAGCTTTGAAGCTTGCGTTATACTTGTCCCGCTATAGTAGTGACGAAGGATCTCCTCGGCAGCCGCGCCTTCCATCGCCATTCCGTTCGCTCCCCATTGGCTCATGCCGACGCCGTGTCCATAGCCGTATGTCGTGATCGCTATTTTGCTGCCGCTAACCTTCCAAGTAAATTGGGAGGATGCAAGAGACAATCGCTCTCGCAACTCTCTGCCGGTAAAGCTTTGGCCATTAATCTTCATTAAGCCGATCCTTTTACCGTCCGTCACCTCTATCACTTTCATATCAGGCATTCCCTTGGCGCTCTTGCCTGTCAGATCCAGCTTCTTATAGAAGTCTTTAAGGCTCAGCCTTACCGTTTCCTCATACCGCGGCGACAGTTCCTCGTCCCAAGGGCTCGATACGCTGCGTAAATACGGGAGCTCCTGCTGCCAGTAATCCTCCGAATTTTCCGTAAAGCCGTTGCTGGTAGAGAAAAAAGCCGCTTGAATGGGCTCGCCTTCGTAAGTGATGACTAATCCCCTCGTATCCTCGACTGCCCGCTTAAGCTTGGCCAAATTGTCCGTCTTCGCCTTGCCTGTCCATTTCGACTCCAGCTCCTTAAGCGACAGATAAGCCTGATGCTGTATCGTATCGGTCACATCTGCTCCGCTTGACGGCATTCCGCTTCGGTCGCCCAGTTCAAGCCTCCGCACAATATAGGTTCTAGCCGCAATGGCCTGAGCTTTTAGCGCCTCCAGCTCAAAATTGATCGGCATCTCCGCAGCGACAACGCCCTGCACGTAAGCTTCAATCGGCACAGCCTCTACCTTTTTTTCCTCTGTTAAATAGACACGGACAACGACATCGCCCAGCGCATACTCCGGGGGATCTTCGCCAGTCGCAGCTGCTCCTCCAGCTTGCCGGGGCTCTAGCGGTTCAGGAGAAGCAGCTTGCCCGGCCGCTCCGCTGCCGATAACCTTGTCGCGTTCTTCAATCGGTGTTATAGGCTTCAGAGGCTCTGTTTGAACGACCAACGAAGCTCCTAACCCGCTAGCCGAGCCGCGCAGCTCGATCAGAGTCTGCCGCAGCAGGAACACTGTAGCGCCAAGCATAAGCCCGATGCCGAATAGGGCGAGGCCCCGGCTTGTCCGCATGAGCCGCATACGTTCCGCAAGCCGTTTAAGGCTGCGCCTATTATTCATGCGATAGCTGTATTTCATGCTAACCCCTTTCCAACTAAGCCAACTCTTTCTCTCAATTGGCCTTGATGGTTCATTCTATGAGCACGAATAATAGGATAGAACTTAGCACCTGATACTAGTATAGGGAGAAGTTTCGCGTATTAACGGTTATAAGCTTAGCAGTTCATCGCGTTTCGGCAATGAAGAGATAGCTCCCGCTCTCGTCGTTGTCAGCGCCGCAGCCGCATTGGCGAAGCCGATCATGCGCTCTGCCAGCTGCGGCGCGATGCCTTTAATAGAAGCGAGACCCTCTTGCTGCAGCTGATAGAGCAGCGCGCCGACGAAAGCGTCGCCTGCCCCTGTCGTATCGGCCGTCTGAACGCGCTTGCCCGGTACAGACACGCTATACGGCTTCGCATGCCATTCTGCCCCCTCAGCTCCTTTCGTATAGACGACCGCCTCTACATCCCCAACGAACAGAGATTGCAGCGCTTCTCTCTCATCGTCTATGCCTGTAATAAAGACAAGCTCATCCGAGCTGATTTTCACGATATCGCATAGGGGCAAAAACGACCGTATCGTCGTCCGGCACAGCTCTTCATCGCTCCAAAGCGGCAGCCTGACATTCGGGTCAAAGCTAACGATGCCGCCTGCCGCCTTGACGGCCTCTATCGCCTTCAAATGGGCATGCTTTACAGGCGCTTCTACCAGATCAACCGAGCAGAAATGCAAAATATCCGCCTCCCCGAACCAGCCAGCGTTAATTTCCGACGCATCAAGCAGCATATCCGCGCTTGGATTGCGGTAAAAAGAGAAATCCCGGTCTCCGTCCTCCTTTAAGCTGACAAACGCGAGCGCTGTATTGGCTAGCGATGTACGGAACATCGCGCTTACGTCGACGCCTTCGGTTTCGAGCGTCTCCACTAGAAATTGGCCGAACGGATCCGCTCCGACCTTGCCGATAAAGGCGCTATCTCCTCCGAGCCTGGCGACCGCACAGGCTACATTTGCCGGAGCTCCCCCTGCCGCCTTCGTAAAGCTTTCGATCTCTTTCAGCGCAGCGCCCTTCCTGTCAGGCAAAAAATCGATTAACGCCTCGCCTATCGTGAATACTTTCGCCACTATGCGCTTCCTCCTCTGCTATGGCCTTCTCCATTCATCATACCTTATTTCGCCTGGCTAGCGTACACGATCTCCTGCTGCAGCTGCATTGTACGCAAAAAGCCCTTTCTCAATAAGTCCAGACGGGCTTACTGAGAAAGGGCTTTTTCTATTAAAAGGCCGCGCAACGGACATTAAGCCCAGGTTGGCTGTACCTTTAGCACTCGTTCTTTGTCCCGCTTGCTGTACGCAGGAGCGGATTTGACGGCTGCCACCTCTTCAGGGACTGCTTCGGGAGTATCGATCCGGGAAATATCTGCGCCGAGCGAAGCAAGCTTGCCCGTAATATCGACATAGCCGCGGTCTACATGATGCAAGCCGGTAACTTCCGTCTCGCCATCCGCGCGGAGCGCTGCGCAAATTAACGCTGCGCCTGCACGCAAATCGGTTGCGCACACTTTGGCGCCGGACAGCATCTGTCCGCCGCTCACAATTGCTGTACGGCCATCGACTTTGATCTGCGCACTCATTTTCTGGAATTCCTCAACATGCATGAAGCGATTCTCGAATACCGTCTCCGTCACTACGCTCGTCCCTTCGGATACGAGCAGCAGAGCCATCATTTGCGACTGCATATCGGTAGGAAAGCCCGGATAAGGCAATGTTTTTACGTCAACGGATTTAAGCGCCGTCGTTGAGCGCACATGAATGCCGTTGTCGCACTCCGTAATCGTAACGCCCATCTCCTGAAGCTTTGAAATGACTGGCGTCAAATGATCGGCAATCGCGCCTTCCACCATCACATCGCCGCCGGTAATGGCTGCGGCAATCATATAAGTGCCCGCTTCAATCCGGTCGGGAATAACGTTATGCTTAGCGCCATGCAGACTCTCTACGCCTTCGATACGGATAACGCCGGTCCCGGCGCCGCGTACCTTGCCGCCCATCGCATTGATATAATTAGCCAAATCGACGATCTCCGGTTCCTTTGCGGCATTTTCGATCGTCGTTGTGCCTTCCGCTAACGCGGCGGCCATCATAATATTCTCAGTCGCGCCTACACTGGCGAAGTCCAAATAAATTTTTGCGCCCTTCAGCCTCGATGCTACGCTGGCTTCAATATATCCTTGTCCTAGCGTTATTTCAGCACCCATCGCCTCAAAGCCTTTAAGATGCTGGTCAATTGGACGAGTCCCGATCGCACAGCCGCCCGGCAATGCGATTCTTACCTTGCCCACTCTGGCTAGAAGAGGTCCCATAACCAGAAACGATGCACGCATTTTACGAATAAGCTCGTAAGGGGCTTCAAAGGAAGAAATAATTGGCGCCGATATGGCCATCGTATCTTTATTGTAAGTTAGCTGAGCCCCTAAAGAGGCGAGCACCTTTTGAATCGTCATAACATCATCGAGGAGGGGAACGTCACAGATGACGCTTTCTCCTTCCGTCGCTAATAATGAGGCGGCTAGAATGGGCAGTACTGCATTTTTAGCTCCGCTCACACGGACTGTACCACTCAAACGCTGGCCTCCGCGGACGATAATTTTAGTCATCTTATGTTCCCTCCGCGAACTGCATTTTCAAAAAAAATCAACACAAATAAAATGACAGCCGGTTCTATAATCAACCTACATCTTATCACTCATTCGCATGTATCGACAAGCTTTAAATTATTTCCATTATTTGCTCCATGTTCGATCACCATAAATCGACATGAAGCGACATAAACCAACTCGGTTCATCTGCTTGTTTTCATTGAATATAAGTGATAAGGACTAATGCATACTATTCGCAGCCCATTTTATTTTTGAGACCGTATATCCATTATCCATTGTTGACATCATTCGATGTACTTATTCGACAAAACTCTTCAGCAGTGTCGTATAGCCCCAATAGTCCAAAATAAACCTCGCGAACAAATAGCCGATGACGATTGCCAGCAGCGCCTGCAGCATCCGCGATTTCGTGCGGCGCGGATAGCGCAGAAAGGCTTCCCACTTCACCTCTTGCAGCAGCATCCATGTGAACATGATACTGATAAGCACGATTACGATGGAAAATAAGCCTGAAACGCCAGTCATCGTGATGGATTCGTCAATATACCGATCTAAATCGCTCATTTCTTATTAAGCCTCCACAACCGCTCGTTAAACCTAAATATAAACGCGATATAGCAGCACCGTAAATTCGGCACGGGTCGCTTTCGCATCCGGCTTATACAAATTGCCTTCCGCTCCTTTTATATAACCGGCAGACTTCATCGCAGACAGCATCGGAGCTGCCCAGTTTGACGATTTCACATCGATAAAAGGATTCGAATTCGTTATGCGCGGCTTCACACCTTCGGCATTGCCGATAAGCACCGCCATTTCGGCGCGGGATATCGGTTGATCCGGCTTAAAACTGCCGTCCGGGAAGCCCTTTATCCATCCTTGCTGAACGGCTCTCGTAATGAAATCGTTCGCCCAATGCGCATAGTTTACGTCCTTGAACGGAGCAGGCTTGTTTTTGTCGCTGGCAGCAGGCTTATAAGCCTTTACGATCATCGCGACCGCTTCAGCCCTCGTTATCGCCCGGTTAGGCTCAAACCTGTAGCTGCCAACACCGTTCACGATGCCTTTGTCGCTCATAGCGCTAATTTCTTTTGCCGCCCAATGACCCTTTATGTCCCGATAACCGGAGATAAGCTCCTCTACTTTCAGCTTAAACCGGTAATACTGCTTATCAAAAGCTTTGTTCGCCGTCAGCTTCACATAGTACACATCCGGCTCCAAAATCTGCTCTGCCGTTTGCAGCTTGCCGGAGGCGCCTGTCGAGGCGCTGAACAGCTGGCTTTGCCGTTTCGTATAGCCCTCCAGCTTCAAATTGACGTTGCTGGGCACATTTTCGACCGTCATGCTAACCAGGCTTGTGTTGCGGATGCGGTATTGAAACCAATCCTCATCGGTTGACGTACCGATTACACCCACATATTCCGAGCCGGGATTAACCATGAGCGCCTCATACATTTTATCGTTTGGCTCATTAGGATCATCGTATTTAGGCGTATAATCAATCGTTAGCGTATAGGTGCCGATAACGGGACTCGCTTCAGCAGAGATCGCATTGTGAACACGAATATAATATTTGCCAGGCGATACAGTTATGACAGGCGATTGCTCCGTCTCCCCTTGCCCAAGCTCGTCATAAAGCTGCAGAGACTGACCTGCAGGCTGTACGGCTAAGCCTGGATCGATGCGCGCTGTGTTCGTGCTCAGCGTCAGCCGAAGCGTTCCATTCTGCGGAAAATTAATGACAAACCAATCGCGGTCCGCCGTCTGATGAAAATTGCCCGTAATCGTCTGCGACACTGGCGGCAAGGTTGACGCCTCATAAGAGCGGTCGTTTTTCTCGAACGGATCCGGCTTCATCGTAAACGAAGAAGTAAGCAAATAAGGCAGATCCTCGTTCGTAACCTGATTGCTTTGCTCCAACCTAATATAGCTGATCCCTTTCTTAACTTCAAGGTCGATCGTTTTGCTCGCAAGCTTCGTATCCGATACGCTTTGCAGCGCATCCCCGCTATAATGGGACAACCGGACAGGAGGCACCGCATTCGCATTGGCCGGCAAACCCTCGTATTGGATCGTTATCGTGCCGTCATAAGGGGCGTTAATTCGGTACCAATCCTGATCGCCGCTCTTGGACAATACCGCTTGAATTTGGCTGCCCAGCGGAAATAAGGCTGCTGTTGACCGGCTGTTATTCGGCTCGAAGCTATCTGGCTTGAATGCAGACTCTAACGCTTTGTCGATCTGGAGCAGCCCGTAGCCTGTCCCGTTGTCAAAGCCGGGATCCGCCAAATCTTTGGCGGTCTGGCGCAGCAGCGAACGCAATTGATGCGGCTTCAGCTCCGGATAGCGCGCCCATAGAAGAGCCGCTGCCGCAGCTGCCTGCGGCGCCGCCATAGAGCTGCCCTCCTCGCGGTGATAAGAGCCGCCGAGTGAAGTCGTATACACATTCCAAGCTGCGACGATATCGATCTCCGTGCCCGTATTGGAGCGAGGCTCCACCGTATTATTCGGCTTCACCCCTCCGACGGCCAGCACGGTCGGGTAGGCAGCCGGATATTTAATTGCCGCCTTCGACCCAAATTTGACGCCGTCGTTGCCTACAGCAGCTACAAGGAGCACCCCTTGCGATTCCGCGTAATTGACAATGTCCTGCATATAAGGCGAATAACGATGAAGGCCGACTGACAGCACAATAATTTTCGCGTTGTTTTTAATCGCGTATAAAATGGCCTCGCCTAAATCCTGTTCGGTTCCGTCGCCGTTTTGATCAAGCGCTTTGATCGGCATTATTTTTGCATTCCATACAATGCCCGAAATGCCGATTCCGTTATTTCCCGACGCCGCAATGACGCCGGCAACGCTTGTGCCGTGTCCGTTATCGTCCTGAGGCAGCTCGCCCGGATTGACGAGATTAGCCCCTTCTATAAGGTTGGCCTTCAGATCGGGATGCTCCAAATCGATGCCCGTATCAATAATAGCAATCGTCATGCCTGTCTGCTCGCGTACCGTCTCCCACGCCTTCAGCGCGCCAATCTGCTTCAAGTGCGCCTGCTTTGCCAGCTCTGGATCATTGGCTTCAGCCGCTGCGCTTTGCTTAGCTGCATCAGGGGCTGTTGCAGCCTGCTGCTCGGCCGATGGAAGCACCGATTCCGTCTTGTCCGGCAAAGGCTCGTCTTCAGCTATAAGCTCCGGCGGCAGCGTCTGCGGAGGCTGACGGCCGTCCGTCGGCGGATATTGTTCCGATGATTGCACGGTTTGTGTCTGTTCGTTTGTCTGCAATGCTTCATGCTCCTCCGTAGACAATTGTTCCTGTGCGGCGGTACCGGCAGGCTGTTCAGGCTGCTTAACTGACGGCGCCGATTGCGTTGGCTGTTCAGGCTGAAGGGAGAGCATGTGCACCGCGTTATTCGGATGCACATACTCGACCCCCGGCGTGGCGCGCAGCGCTTCCAGCCACGCCGCCGTGTCCGCGCCCGGATCTGCGGGCGCGACAACATAGACCGCCGTCTCAGCTTGACGGCGGATGATATGCGTCCCGCGCAGCTCGCTTGCGAGCGCGGGATCGAGCCATTTGAGCAGCCAGCTTTGCGGCTGCTCGTAAGCGGCGCCGCCGGCGTCCGCAGCAGCCGCCGGCTCAATGCCGGCTGCCTGCGCCGTCGGCGCCGCTTGCGGCGTCAGCCCGGCGGGGGCAATGCCCCCCAGGGCGACGCATAGGGCGATTAGCGCGAGCGTCGCGCGCGCCAGTAAGCTTCTTCTTTGCTTCCATCTATTTTTCATAGCATTCAGCCTTTAAGTCAAAGATTTGTTGGCATAGGCAGCTAAGCCGCTCTCAAAAAAGCACAACAGAATAGTATAATTCGAGTTTTTACGCCAATTCCCTTGTTTTTTACCGACAAAGGTACAAAAGGCCTATATACATTTCTATATTGCGCTTATCCGATTCTTGTGCGAGCCCGCCTCTCTTCCACCTTCTCTACCACCGCCGTTAAGCGCACCAGCGCTCTTATCTCCCCCAACATCCTGACGCTTGTCTCAATAAGGGCATTTACGCGCTTAACACATACATACCCTCACTCCCTCGTACACGCCCCACAGCATCGTATAGCGCGCTTGTACTTCTCCCCCTCCGATACCCCTTTATTTGTCGAATAAGCGCGTATACGCGCTTATCGCGCGTCTGACGCAGCCTTTCCTCGCAGTTCCATTAACCAGACAGGCGCCACCATGAAACGCGGGCCTGCTGAATGCGCGAAAAACGCAAAAAGGACAGGACTGCTATAGTCCTGTCCTGACCTTTCCTGTTCTGTCCTGTCCAAGCTCAACGTCCCCGCCTTACCTGATAAACATATCTCTTTGGATGCTAAATACCGCATCCAATGCATCCAGCACGGGGCCCGGGAATAGTCCGAGCGCCAATGTGGCGGCTGCGCACAACCATATGACAATCCCTGTCGGCACAGGAACGGAAATATCATTCTCGCCGGTGCTGCTGCGCATGAACATCTGGCGAATAATTCTGAAATAGAAATAGTAGGAGATGACGCTGCTCACCACCATAATCGCGATCAGCCAGTACGCCTTTGCGTTTGCCGCCCCGAGCAAAATGAACAGCTTGCCGAAAAATCCGGCCGAGATCGGCAAACCCGCAAGCGACAGTAAAAACACGACCATCGCGGCAGCCGTCCAAGGGGCGCGGTAATACATGCCCGAGAAGCCGCTCAGCTCATCGTGGCCCGCTGACTTGCTGACGACGGTCAGCACGGCGAACGCTCCCACTTTCATGAGCATGTAGGCGAGCAGATAAAACCAAAACTCCGAGAAATTATTGCTATGCACGATCGTCACGCCAATGCCGATAGGAACGAGCAAGTAGCCTGCGTTCGCAACGCCTGACAGCGCAAGCAGCCGCTTCACATTGGACTGTTTGAGCGCCGCGGTGGTGCCGACCAGCATGGCGGCAGCCGCCAGCACAAGCAGCGCGAAGAAAGTGTCGTCTGCAACGCTGGAATTATTGCCAGAAGCAACGAAGATCATCGTATTGAACATGATCCGGAACAGAACAGCCAGCGCCGCTCCTTTCGATACGACGGCGAGAAAAGCCGCCATAGGCGTCGGCGCCCCTTGATACACGTCTGGCGCCCAGGCGTGAAACGGCGCGGCTGCAATTTTAATGCCCAAGCCCGCAATCAGGAAGAAGAAGCCTACATAGACAAGCGCCTTATAATTCTCCAACGCCGCCGACATCGCGCCGTAGAAGGCATTCAGCTCCACAGCCCCAGTCACGCCGTAAAGATAGGACATGCCGAACAAAATGAATGCCGACGATATTCCGCCTGTTACGACGTATTTGAAGGCCGCCTCGGCCGATTTCGACGACCGCTTCCTCAAGCCTACAAGCACATAGCTCGTTATGCTGAGCAGCTCCAGGCCGATATACAAAGTAATGAGATTGCCGGATGAAGCCATAATCATAGCGCCCATAACGGCTGGCAGAAGCAAATAATAATACTCTGCGCGGTCCGTCATTTTTGGATCGTTCCGCAGCGAGCCCAAGCTCATTAAGACGATTAACGCCGTTGCCGTTAAAAATACGAGCTTCAGCAGGCTGCCGAATCCGTCTATCCGATAGCTGTTGCCCAGCAGGCTAATCACCTGCGAAGCCGCATCGGCACTGCTTGCCTGAACAATTTGCCATATGACGATAGCGATTGATCCGGCCAGTCCAAGCAGCGCTACCCATCCGACGAAGCTTCTGTCCCATCGTTTGGGAGCCAGCAGGTCGATGACAACCAGCAGCACGAAACATAAGGCAAGAAGCAGCTCCGGAGCAAGATACAGCATATCCGGCCAGGTCAGCGGCACAAAAGAAGCATCCTTCATGTTCAACCACCTGCCCTTGCAAATAAGTTATCGTAGAGCCCTTCAAAGGTAAGCCCCATCGTATCGGTCAGCACCGACGGATAGCAGCCGATCAGCACGATAAAAGCAAGCAGCACGATCATAGGCAATGCCTCGATAAGCCGCGCATCCTTCAACGCCGTATAATTGTCCGACTGCGGCCCGAACGTAATTTTGAGCACAGCCCTCAACATGTAGGCAGCCGTTAAAATAATGCCGATTACCGCGATTGCCGTAAGCCATTTCATCGACTCGAACAAGCCGAGCAGCGACAGCAGCTCGCCGACGAAGCCCGAAAGGCCGGGCAAGCCGAGCGATGCAAGGCCGGCAGTCAGCAGCATGCCGCTCATGAACGGCATAGACCGGGCAAGTCCCCCCAGCTCCGCAAGCTCCGTCGTTCCGGTCCGCTCGTAAATGCTGCCAAGTATCAGAAATAACAGCGCCGAGATCAAGCCATGAGAAACTAACTGCACCATTGCGCCTTGCAAGCCCAGCTCATTAAACGCTGCAATACCAAGCAGCACGATGCCCATATGGCTAATGGAGGAGTAGGCGAATACAAGCCGCAGCTCCGTCTGTCTAAAAGCGAGCACGGCGCCGTACAGCAGATTAACAAGCCCGAGGATAGCCAAAACAACCGCCCAATCCCGCGCCTGCAGCGGGAACAATAGAACGCCGAATTTAATTAGACCGTAAGCGCCCATCTTCAGCAAAATGCCGGAATGCAGCATGACGACGGACGGAGAAGCCTCCGCATGAACTTTAAGCATCCATGTATGAAACGGAAAAATCGGCAGCTTAATGCCGAAAGCGACAAGCAGCATGATGAACAGCGTCCACTGCATCGCATTCGACATATAAAATGGATTAAGCGACCCGATCAGCTCAGGCGACATATTCGCCCATGCGGCAGGATCGGATAAATGAAGCGCGATCGTCTCATAGCTGCTGCTATAAATATATTGCAGCTGCCCGCCCGTCTGCTCAATCCGGAAGCCCGCCGTATTAACGAGCAGCACGAAAGCAAGCAGCATAATTGCAGATCCGATGCCGTTGTATATGAGAAATTGATTCGCCGCCTTCTCGCGGTTGTAATTGCCCCATATGCCGATAAGGAAATAGGTGGCGATCAGCGTAATCTCAAAGCATATGAAAAACAAAAACAGATCACGGGCCATAAATACGCCCAACATACCCGCTTCAAGCAGCAGCAGCCAAGCATAGAAAGCTTTAGAGCGCTTCTTCACGCTAAACGATGCCAGCGCAGCCATTGCCGTGACAAGCGCCGTCAACAGCACAAGCGGCAAGGAGAAGCCGTCAATGCCCAGTGAATAATCGATCGTAAGCAAATAATCGCTTACCCCTTGCTGAGGCTCTTTATTAAGCGGTACATTCACCCAGCTAAGCTTCTCGTCATAAGACGCGCCGCCCCGCTCCTGATCGTAGCCGCCGTACACAAGCAGCGATAATATGAGCGGAACCAGCACCGCTGCAACCGCCGTGATTCGAATCCAATTGCCCCGCTGCTTAGGCAGGAGCAGCACGATAAGGAGGCCTGCCAGCGGCGTCAGCATAATCATCGACAAGACGGGAATATCTCTCAGGATGGTCATGACCAGAACCTCCTTCCGACTATAGCGATGATTAGGATGACCAAGCCAAGTATGGCCGCAAGGCTGTAGGTCTGCACCTGACCGCTTTGCACGCGAACCGTCAGCCTGCCTGCCGTGCCTGCCGCGCCTGCAGCCAACTTCACCGCACCGCCTATCACATACTCGTCAAACAAAGCGAGCCCGCTTCCGAAACCCTTAAGCGGCCTTACAACGGCCATATCATAAACTTCGTCGATATAAAAACCCCGCTCCAGCAGCCTGGCGTACCAAGACGAAGAAGCAGCGTTCCTTTCCGGCACTTCTTTCTTGCTATAAATTCTCCACCCGGCCACCAGGCCAAGAATGCCGGCTGCAGCCGACAGCAGCATAACGGCGGCACTGGCATGAGCGCTTGCCGCTTCTCCCGTCAGCCACTCGCTAAGCCAGCCGTTCCATGGCGTCTCTACAAAGCCGGCTGCGACTGATAAAATGGCCAGCACGACAAGCGGCACCGTCATGGACGAGGAAGCTTCCTTTGCTTTGGCGGAAGCTGCGCTTTCTTTTCCTAGAAACACGGCTATAAACAATCTGGACATATACAATGCCGTTAAAAAAGCGGTAACCAGCGCTACGATAAAAAGAACGGCGTTATGTTCGTAGGCAGCGGCAAGAATGGCGTCTTTAGACCAAAATCCGGAAAATGGCGGGATACCGGACAGCGCCAGCGCGCCAATGGCGAACGTCCATGCGGTTACCCGCATTTTCCTGCCAAGACCGCCCATTTCGCCGATCATTTGCGTATGTACGGCATGTATGATGCAACCTGCTCCGAGGAAC
>Ga0180215_1001669_pt1 | contig 23847 bp, 25 predicted proteins | sample eDN3rd37CBELigBY_FD_128871 | JGI IMG/M metagenome (GOLD analysis project Ga0180215, IMG submission 128871) | Enriched backyard soil microbial communities from Emeryville, California, USA - eDNA 3rd pass 37_C BE-Lig BY (version 2) (version 2) | ecosystem: Environmental > Terrestrial > Soil >...
ACACGGGCGTGGCGGGACTGACCCTCGGCGGCGGCTACGGCTGGGTCCGGCGGCGCTACGGCCTGTCGATCGACCAGCTCGTCGCGGCGCAGGTGGTCACCGCCGACGGCCGCGTCCTCACGGCGAGCGAGGAGGAGCACCCGGACCTCTTCTGGGCGCTGCGCGGCGGCGGCGGGAACTTCGGCGTCGTCACGTCGTTCACGTTCGCGCTCAACCCGCTCGGGCCCACGGTCGCGTTCTCCGCGACGCTGTACCCCGTCGAGGAGGCGGCGCACGTCATCGCCGGCTGGCGCGAGGTCACGCGGACCGCGCCGGACGAGCTCACGAACCTGCTCGTCGCGCTCACGTTCCCGCCCGACCCGGAGATGCCGCCGGAGGTGCGCGACCGGGAGGTCGTCATCGCGGCCGCCGTGTACGCCGGAGACGTCGACGAGGGCATGCGCGTCAGCGCCCCGCTGCGCGAGCTCGGCACCGTGCTCGCCGACATCTCGGGCCCGACGCCGTTCCGGCACGTGCAGTCGGGCTTCGACGGCCTGTTCCCGCGCGGCGGCATGCGCTCGTACTGGAAGTCGCACTACCTCGACGAGCTGGGCGACGAGGCGATCGCCGATCTCGCGCGGCTGTCGACCACGCGGCCGTCGCCGATCTCGATGGTCGCGCTCTTCCAGATGGGCGGCGCGATCACGAGCGTCGACCCGGAGGCGACCGCGTTCGCGCAGCGCTCGGCGCCCTACATGGTCTCGATCGACGGCAACTGGCCGGACGCGGCCGACGATGCGAAGGTCGTGGCCTGGGTGCGCACGGCGTGGGACACGCTCGCGCCGCTGAGCACGGGCGAGGTGTACCTCAACTACACCGGCCGTGCCGGCGAGCCGGCCGACGCGAGCGTGGAGAGCGCCCTCGGGCGCAACCTCGCGCGCCTGGCCCGGGTGAAGGCCGAGTACGACCCGGACAACGTGTTCCGGCTCAACAACAACATCCGGCCCGCCGGCTGAGGTAGCGTCGGGGCCTGGCACGGAGCGACGACGAACTGCTCGAGGCGTTGCGGGCGGGTGATGAATCCGCCTTCGCGGGGCTCGTCGCACGCCACGACGCGGCGCTGCGCTTCGGCGCCAGGTCCTTCGTCCGCTCGGAGGCGGTCGCGGAGGAGGTCGTGCAGGACACCTGGCTGGCTGTCATCCGGGGCCTCGACGCCTTCGAGGGTCGCTCCTCGCTGCGCACGTGGATCTTCCGGATCCTGGCCAACCGCGCGCGCACCCGCGCGGAGCGCGAGGCCCGGACGGTGCCGTTCTCGTCGCTCGCCGAGGAGGCCGCGCGCGAGGGCCCGACCGTGGACGGGTCGCACTTCGACGCCGACGGCGGCTGGGCGCAGCCGCCGTCGCGCCTCGACACGGACCCGGAGGACCGCCTGCTCTCGGCGGAGCTGCGGGCCCGCCTGGTGGATGCGGTGCGCGCCCTGCCGGAGGCGCAGCGCGCCGTCATCGCCCTGCGCGACCTCGCCGGACTACCCTCCGACGACGTGTGCGAGCTGTTGGGGCTCTCGGCCGGCAACCAGCGCGTGCTGCTGCACCGCGCCCGCACCCGCGTGCGCGCGCAGCTCGCGCCGATCGTCGCCGGGGGAGCCGCGTGATGCGGCTGCGGTTGCGGCGCAGACGCCGCCCTGACCCCCTCGCCTGCCGGGAGTTCGTCGAGCTCGTGACGGACTACCTCGAGGGCGCGCTGACGCCGGAGGACCGCGCCCGCATGGACGCGCACCTCGCCGGGTGCGAGGGTTGCACCGGCTACCTCGAGGACATCCGGGCGATCGCGCGGTCGCTGCCCGCCGTCGAGCTGCCGCCGGCGGACCCGGCGACGCACGCCACGCTGCTGGCGGCGTTCCGCGACGTCCGGGGCCGCTAGCGCGGGCGCGTGCTGCGCAGCACGCGCCGCAGCACGTCGAGCGACGGCCGGGCGCGCCCGTCGGGCCCGATGAACGCGGAGTCCCAGCTGTCGCGCGTGGTCGACGAGTCCCAGTGGTAGGCGTAGACGCGCGTGACGCGCCGGTCGAGCCGCGACAGGCGGTCGAAGACGAACCGCGTCACCCGCGTCGCGTGCGCGCGGCCCTGCGGCAGGCGGATGAGCGAGCGGTTGCGCCGCGCCACGAGGCCGCCGACCTCCGTGAACCAGATCTCGCCCTTCGTGGCCTGCAGCAGCCGCCGCGTGCGCTCGAGCTGCATGCGGTTGGCGGTGATGTAGTTGTGCACGCCCCAGTACTTGGGCTCCACGCGCGCGACCCGCTTGAAGCGCCGCACCCAGCTGACCATGTTGGGCAGGTCGAGCAGGTCGGCGGCGAGGACCTTGGCCGCCGGGAACACCCGCTTGAGGATGCGGTAGTAGCTCGCGACGAGCCGCGGGTTGTTCGCCGGCCCCTCGCCGGGGAGGTTGACCTCGTTCCAGGTCGAGAACGTGCGCACCCACGGCCAGCGGCGCTTGAACGCGCGGACCTCGCGCTCGTACTGCGCGGCGGTCGGCTGGATGCGCCGGCGGCCCTCGCGATGCGAGCGCGCGAACGTGATGAGCGGCTCGACCTTCGCCTCGCGCGCGCCCTGCAGCCACGCGTCCAGCTCCTCGGTGAGGCGCTCGTCGCGGGTCACGTCCCAGCTCACGGAGCGCCGCGCGTAGCGGATGCCGAGGGCGAGGAAGCGCTCGTCGGTGAACATGTCGGGCTTCTGGTCGGCGATGCCGACGCGGATGCGCAGGGGCCCGGTCACCGGCCGCAGGCGCGTCTGGCGCTCGGCCTCGGGGCGGCCCTGAGCCGCGGCGGAGCCGCTCAGGGCCAGGAACGCCGGGGCGAGGGTGCCGAGCGCGAGGACGAGGAGGAGGGCGAGTCGCAGCGGGGAGCTCACGGACAGTGAGTATCGACCATGCGGCGGTGGGGCTTGAGACGGAAATGGGGTCTGACACCCATCGCGCATCCCGGGCGGGGCCGCGACCATTCGCGCCATGCCCGTGCACACGTCGCCGCACACCGGTCGTTCGACGCGGCGCGTCGCGCGGGCGCGGCGCCGCCCTTCTCCCGTGGGCGGCCTCCATCCGCCGAGCATCCGTGCGGCCCTTGAGGCGGAGCCGCGGCGGGTCACGGCGGACGCGCGAGCGGGCTCCCGATGTGCGGAGGCCGGTGTCGGCCGGCCACCGGGAACGCGTCGGGAGCCCACCTCGCGCGTGGCAGGGCGGGTCGAGCGCGACTGATCGAAAGGACGTCCGTGCCGTCGCTCGCCCTCTGCGCCGTCGCGGACGACGAGCACGTGCGGCCCGGGCGGGGCGGCGAGGGCGCGGAGGGCGATGGCCGCTGAGGGAGCGAGCACCCTGCGCGGCATCGGCGCCAGGCACACCGGTCGCGGCCTGTGGGACGGCCTGCCGCTCGTGTGGCGCGTCTTCGTCGTCAACGCGGCCGTCCTGCTCGCGGCGTCCGCGACGCTCCTGCTCGCGCCCGTGACCGTCAGCTCCCCCGTCGCCACGGGCGAGGCGGCCATCGTCGTCGGCGGGCTGGCCGTCATGCTCGTCGTCGACCTGACGCTGCTGCGTCGCGCGCTGCGCCCGATCGAGTCCCTGGCGCGGCGGATGGAGGACGTCGACCCCCTGCGCCCCGGGCTGCGGCTCGACGAGCGCGCCTCCGGCGAGGTCGCCGCGCTCACCACCGCGTTCAACGCCATGGTCGACCGCCTGGAGCGGGAGCGTCGCGGCGCGGCCCAGCGGGCGGTGCTCGCCCTCGAGGGCGACCGCCGCCGCGTCGCGGACGAGCTGCACGAGGAGGTCGGCCAGTCCCTGACGGGTGTGCTGCTGCAGCTCGAGCGCGCGGCGCAGGGCGTGTCGGGGCCGCCGGCGGAGCCGCTGCGCGACGCGCGCGAGGCGGCGCGCCGGGTGCTGGAGGACATCCGCGGCATCGCCCAGCGGCTGCGGCCGGAGGGCCTGGAGCATCTCGGGCTGCCGGGCGCGCTGCGGGCGCTCGCCCAATCGACCGGCCCGGACGGGCCGCGTGTGACCTGCGACGTCGCCGCGGACCTGCCGCGGCTCGACCCCGCGGTGGAGCTCGCGGTGTACCGCATCGCGCAGGAGAGCCTCGTGAACGCCGCGCGCCACGCGGACGCCCGCTCGGTCGACCTGCGCCTGGAGCGCGCGGGCGCCGGCGTCGTGCTGACCGTCGCCGACGACGGGCGCGGGTTGCGCCGCGGCGACGTCGATGCGGCCGGCGGGATCCGCGGGATGCGAGAGCGCGCGCTGCTCGTGCACGGAGAGTTGACCTTGACCACGCCCGCGGCCGGCGGCACCGTGGTGCGCCTGGAGGTGCCCGGGACACGATGACCCCCCTGACGACACGCATCCTCGTCGCCGACGACCACCTGCTCGTGCGCCGCGGCCTACGCGCGGTACTCGACGCCGAGCCCGACATGGAGGTCGTCGCGGAGGCCGAGGACGGCCTCGAGGCGGTCGAGCAGGCGCTGCAGGGTGACGTCCACCTTGCGATCCTCGACGTCTCCATGCCGCGCATGACCGGCCTGCAGGCGGCGTACGAGCTGCACAGGCGCGCGCCGGAGGTGCGCGTGCTGATGCTCTCGATGCACGATCACGAGCAGTACCTCTTCGAGGCGCTGCGGGCGGGCGCGTCGGGCTACGTGCTCAAGACCGGCGCCGACCACGACCTCGTCGACGCGTGCCGCGCGACGATGCGCGGCGAGCCGTTCCTGTACCCGAAGGCGGTCGCCTCGCTCGTCAGCGACTTCCTGCAGCGCGCCGAGTCGGGCGAGGAGGTCCCGCCCGACCCGCTCACGCCGCGCGAGCGCGAGATCGTCAAGCTCATCGCCGAGGCCTACACGAACGATCAGATCGCCGAGATGCTCGTCATCAGCCGCAAGACCGTCGAGCGCCACCGGGCGAACATCTTCGAGAAGCTCGGGATGCACGACCGCGTGCAGCTCACGCGCTACGCGATCCGCCGCGGTCTGGTCGCGCCCTGACGACCGGCGGCACGACGGCGACCGGCGCCGTGCAGCGCTTCGCGAGGCGGCGCGCGATGCGCCCTCGGCCGAGCGCGGCGTCCAGGCGCCCGCGGGGATACGACAGCGCGACCGCCGAGGCGCCGAGGTCGCGCGCGATCTCCTCCAGCCCCGCCGCGACATCGCGCCCGCAGCCCGGCGTGACGGCCGCCTGCGCGCCGGTCGACTCCACCAGCGCGTCCGCGCGGCGGGCGTCCTCCTCGCCGCCCACGAGCGCGAGCACGAGCGGGCGATCGAGCACGCTCGCCAGCCGCGCCCCCCACGACGCGCTGAGCCGCGGCGCCCGGCCGCGCCCCGAGACCGCCGCGATCACCGGGCCGTCGGCGCGCCCGAGCTCGTCGGCGCCGCGCGCCACGACGACCGGCGGCCCGCCGCCGCGCAGCAGCTCGTTCGTGACGCTGAAGCCGAGCGCCCTGCGCAGTGCGCCGCCGGGGCCGGCGCCGACGACGATGAGCGACGCGCCGTAGGACCGCGCGGCGGAGCGCAGCGCCGACGGGACGTCGTCGCTGACCTCCACGAGCGCATGCGCGCCGCCGAGCCCGAGGCGGCGCAGCGTCGCGTAGCCGCGATCGGCCGCCTCCGCGAGCAGCGACTGCGCCACGTCCTCGCCGGCGATCGCGAACACGCCCGCAGGCGCGACCACGTGCACGAAGACGAGGTCCAGGCGGCCGGCCGCGGCGAGGTGCGCCCCGGTCGCGATCACGTCGAGCGCATGCCCGTCGTCGTCCACCGCGCAGACCGCGACCCCGCGGCGCGACGCGCCGGACGGGACGGTCGTCGGAGGCGTCTCGTGGACGAGGATCCGGGACACGCCCCGATGGTCGCGCGCCGCCGGCGGCATGACGATCGGGCCGCGACCCCATTCCCGGCGCCCCGCCGGTCAGATCCCGACGCCGCCGCGCATGATTTGGCAGTCGAGGACGAGCGGCCGGTCGAGGCGCTCGGGGAGGCCGTCGAGCCCTTCGAGCGCATCGACGCGGATGCCGTCTGCGCCCATCGCCCGGGCGACCCCTGCGAGGTCGGGCGTCGGCAGATGGGCGTCCGCCACGTCGAGCCCGGCCTCGCCGAGCAGCGTGATCTCCGAACCGAGCGCCTGGTCGTTCATGCAGACGACGAGCAGCGGGATGCGCTCGCGGATCGCGATGTCGAGGTCGCCGAGGGTCATCATGAGCCCGAGGTCGCCGACGAACAGGGCGGTGAGGCGCCGCGCGATGCTCGAGTCCTCCCCCACCCAGCCGGCGCACCCGATCAGCTCCGTCGAGAACGCGCTGAAGCTGCTGGTGATCCTGCGCGACCGGGAGGAGATCCGCGTGTCGGAGGCGAGCGCGGAGCTGGGCGTCGCGCGCTCCACCGCGCACCGGCTGCTCGCGATGCTGCACAGCTACGGGCTCGTCGAGCAGGGCCGCAACCGCGCCTACCGCGTCGGGCCGGTGCTTGCCGAGATCGGCCTCGCCGCGCTGCGCCAGGTCGACGTGCGCGAGCACATCCGCCCCTTCCTCGAGCAGCTCGTCGCCGAGCTGGGCGAGACCGCGCACCTCATCGTCCGCGAGGGGCCCAACTGCCGGTTCGTGGAGAGCGTCGAGGGCACCCACGCGCTGCGCACGAGCGCGCGGGTCGGCATCGCCTACCCGGTGCACGCCACGTCGGGCGGCAAGGCGCTGCTCGCGGAGATGAGCGACGAGGAGCTGCTGGAGCTGTTCCCCGACGAGCGGCTCCCCGCGGGCCATCTGCGCACGAGGACCGAGCTGTTCAGGGAGATCGCCGAGGTCCGCCGGCTCGGCTACGCGCGCAACCGCGGCGAGTCGGAGACCGGCATCGCGGCCGTCGGCATCGTGCAGCGAACCTCCAGCGGCCGGATCGCGGGCGCGCTCGCCGTCTCCGCGCCCGAGACCCGCATGACCGAGGAGCGCCACCTCGAGGTCCTCGCCGCGCTGCGCCGCGTGTCCGCCGAGGCGCAGCGCCGCCTGCCGTAGCGCCGCCTAGGCGTCGGGCGCCAGGAACCTCCTCGCGTTCGTGACGAGCATCTCGTCGATCTGCGCGTCGGTGACGCCGCGCTCGCGCAACTTCGGCAGCACCTCGCGGTGGATGTGCGTGAAGTTCGGCGACTCGTTCGCGAACGGCGGGTTGTGCTGCATGAAGTCGTTGAACGTCGCCGCGTCGTGGGACAGGTGGATGCGGTCGATGTAGCCCTCCTCCAGCAGCCTGAGCAGCGTCTCGATGCGGTTCTCGTCCGAGTTGAACGCCGGGATGTTGAACCGGTCGCAGCCGAGGATCGCCCCGGCGTCGGCGAGGTGGCGCAGGTAGTCCATGTCGTTGGAGTCGCCGGCGTGCGCGATGACGATCCGCGTCGGGTCCACGCCGCGGCGCGTGAGCTCCTCGAGGGCCGCCCTGCCGGTCTGCGCGGCCGCGTTCGTGTGCACCATCACCGGCACGCCGGTCGCCTGGTGCGTGAGCGCGACCGCGTCGAGGATCAGCGGCACGTCCCCGATGACGCCGTAGTGCTCGATCGCGCACTTCAGGAACGCGGCCTTGACCCCCGTGTCGTCGATGCCCTGCTCGATGTCGCGCCGGAAGATGTCGGCCAGGCCCTCCGCGGGGCGGTACTTCAGGTACGCCGGCACCTCGAGGAACGCGTAGATGCCGGTGCAGACGACGATGTTGATGTCGACCTCGGCGTTGACGCGCTGCAGGCGGTGCACGTCGCGGCCGATGCCGAACGCGGTCGGGTCGACGATCGTGCGCACGCCGAGGTCGCGGAGCTCCTGCAGGTCGCGGATCGCCGCGGCGACGCGCTCCTCCTCGTCCCACCACGGCTCGCCCCAGGTGTGGTTGTGGTTCGCGATGCCCTCGGGGCCGGCGATGAAGACGTGCTCGTGCAGCAGCGTGGTGCCGAGGTCCTCCGCGGCGACCGGCCCGCGGACGGTGGGGACGGTGACGGTCATCGGCCCTGCACCCCCGGGCCGGCCAGCGTGGCCCCGCCGTCGACGACGAGCGTCTGCCCGGTGAGGAAGCTCGAGGCGGGCGAGCCGAGCAGGAGCGCGACGCCCTTGAGCTCGGACGGGATCCCCATCCGGCCGAGCGGGATCATCCGCGCCCAGGCCGCCTCCGCCTCCGGCGTCGGGTCGAGCGTCGCGCCGGCGCCGATCCGGGTGCCCTTCACGGGCCCGGGGGCGATCGCGTTGACCGTGATGCCGTAGGGCGCGAGCTCGAGCGCCGCGTGGCGCACGATGTTGATGATCGCCGCCTTGCTGGAGATGTAGCCGTAGCAGACGAACGGCTCGGGCTGCACCCCGGCGATCGAGGACGTCACGACGATCCGCCCGGAGCCCTGGCGCTTCATGACGCCCGCCGCGCTGCCGATCGTGTGCAGCATCCCGTGGAGGTTCACGTCGATGACGCGCCCGAAGTCCTCCGCGCGGATGGTGTCGAGCGTCTGGCCGCCCTCGAAGGCGTAGCCGGGGACCGAGCCGATCCCCGCGTTGGCGAACACGACGTCGAGGCCGCCCTCGGCCTCCACGACGCCGTCGACCGCGCGCTGGACCGCGTCGGCGTCGCGCACGTCGACGACCTCCGAGCGCACCCGCAGGCCGCGGTCGGCGAGCGCGCTCGTCGAGCTCTCCAGCAGCTCCTCGTCCACGTCGGCGAGCGTCACGTGCGCGCCGCAGCCGGCGAGCACCTCGGCGAACGCGAAGCCGAGCCCGCTCGCCGCGCCCGTCACGAGCGCGCGCCTCCCCCGGACGTCGAAGACGTCCCGCATCACCTCGGCCGCGCGGTCCTGCACGGCGCCATCCGTCGTCATCGATCCCTCCTGTCGAGCTTCCGTGGTCGTGGCGCGCGCGGCGGCGAGCGCCGCGCGCATCATCGCGGCTGCGCGCCGCGCCCCGCCCGCCGCGCCGCAGGCTCACCGGTCGCCCCCAGCCCAGGCACGCCGCCGATGAGCTCGATGGCCGCGCACACGTGGCTCGCGCGCGAGCACGGCGCCGACCGGATCGTCGTCAGCGGCGAGTGCGCCGGCGGCGGCCTGGCGGTCGCGATGGCGGTGCGCCTGCGGGACGCGGGCGAGCCCCTCCCGGCGCTGCTGCACCTCGTCTCGCCGTTCTGCGACCTGACCGTCTCGAGCGCGAGCGCGAACGCGATGGCCGTCTCGGACCCGTGGCTGAACCGCGACCGCCTGCGGCTGCTCGGGGCCTCCTACATCCATGCCGCCGAGCCCGAGGACCCCTCCATCTCCCCCGTCCGCGCGGACCTGCGGGGGCTGCCGCCGATGCTCGTGCAGGCCGCGGCCGGGGAGGCGCTCGCCGACGACGCCAGGACGCTCGCCGCGGCCGCCGAGGCGGCCGGCGTCGACGTGACGCTCGAGTTGGAGGACGACAGCGTGCACTCCTTCGTGCTGTTCGACTTCCTGCCCGAGACCGAGCGGGCGCTCGGGCAGCTCGCCGCGCACGCCGCGGGGGCGCTCGCGGCGGCCTAGGCCTGGGTCTCGTCGACGGCGTCCGGCGTGCGCATCCGCTCGCCGCGGCGCCGCGCGGCGCGGGCGATGGAGTGCGCCGCCACGGGGGTGGTGACGGCGAGGAGCATCACGATGAGCAGCGCGCGCGTGATGATTCCGCCGTCGCCCGACATCGCCGCGGACGCGAGCAGCAGCGTGATGCCGAGGAACGCCGCCTTCGACGCCGCGTGCGTCTGCGTGTAGACGTCCGGCATGCGCACCACGCCGTACACGGCGAGTGTCAGCACCACCAGGCCGGCGAGAATGAGGATGTCCTCGATCACCTCGGTCACGTGAACGGCCTGCGGCTCTCGTAGTAGCGGGACGCCGCGAGCGTCGCGACGAACGACAGCAGCGCGATCCCCAGCGCCGCGTCGAGCGCGTAGGGCGCGCGGTCCTCCCCCGCGGCGAGCGCGAGCAGGCCCACGAGGATGAGCGTCAGCAGGTCGAGCGCGAGGATGCGCTGCCCGGTCGTGCGCGCCCGCGCGACGCGCACGACGAGCACCCCGAGCAGCCCGGCGATCCAGGCGATCCCGAAGAAGAAGATGACGTCGGAGATCACGGGAACACCCGTCGCTGGTAGCGGTCGTAGAAGCGCTGCATCTCGGCGCGCACGGCATCCGGGTCGGTCGCGTCGATGAAGTGCATCACGATGTCGCGGCGCTCCCAGTCGACGTCGAGCAGCACCGAGCCGGGCGAGAGCGTCGAGACGAGCGACGACACCGCGACCCCGCGGTCGGTGCGCTCCCCGATCGGGATCCGGACGATGCCCGGACGCCGGCCCCGGGGCCGCAGCACGTGCCGGATGACCAGCCACGTGCCCCGCATGACGTCCACGAGGACCGCGCCGGCGAAGACGGGGAAGTACACCGCCCGGGCGGCGAACGGCGGCAGCGCGCCCGACACCGCCTGCGGGATCCGCCGGCCGAGCGCGAGGGCCAGGGCGATCCCGATCGCCAGGCCCGTGGCGATGTCCAGGGGGTCGCTGCTGCCGAGCGTCAGGACGTAGACGAGCGCGAGCGCGGCGGCGAGGCGCAGCTCGCGGAACATCGGCAGGCCTCCCAGCATCCGGCTCACCCGCCCCCCGCCACGGCGAGGATCTCCCGCGCCGCCTGCTCGCCGACCGCCAGCAGCGGCTCCGGCCAGAGGCCCAGGACGAGGACCACGACCGCCACCGCGACGGCGACCGAGCGCTGCCCGGCCCCGGCGTGCTCCGTGGGCATCTCGCGCTCGCGCTCCGCGCGGGGGCGCCAGCGGTCGTGCTGGTAGATCTGGAACAGGTAGACGAACGACAGCGCGCCGCCCACGAACAGGAGGATCACCGCCGCCGCGCTGTCGGCGTCGATCCCGGCGTCGAACAGCGCCGCCTTGCCGAAGAACCCGGCGGTCGGCGGGACGCCGGCGACGCTGAGCGCGCCGATCAGGAACGCCGTGGCGACGAACCGGCCCCGCAGCTCGCTGGCCAGGAACAGCAGCGTCTTGTTCAGCGCGTTGGCGATGCTGAAGATCACCGCCGCGCCGAGGCCCACCGGCCCGCCCACCCCGAGCGCCACGAGGACGTAGCCCGCGTGGCCGATCGACGAGTAGGCCAGCACCTCCCGCGTGTCGCGCCGCGCGATGGCCTGCAGCGCGCCGTAGGCGGTGCGCAGCGCCCCGATGACGATGAGCGCGGGGGCCCCCAGCTCGACCTCGCGCGGCAGGACCACGCCGCCGAAGCGCAGCAGGCCGTAGGCGCCGATGTTCGCCAGCGCCCCCGAGAACATCGCCGCGATCGGCGGGGAGACGCTCTGGTAGACGGCGGGCAGCCAGAAGTGGAACGGGAACAGGCCGAGCTTGACCCCGAACGCCACGAAGAACGAGATCGCGATGAGCAGCGCGGTGCTCGGGTCCAGCGGCGCCGCCGCCTCCGCGACCGCGATGTACTCGAGCGTCCCCGTCGCCCGGTACAGCGCCCCGACGGCGATGAGGAACAGGAACGAGCCGACGAGGTTGACGATCGCGAAGATGAACGCCGGCCCGACGCGGCTGCCGCCGCCCCCGAGGCTCGACAGCGCGTAGGCGGAGATCATCGCCAGCTCGAAGAAGACGTAGAAGTTGAAGATGTCGCCGGTCAGGAACAGGCCGGTCAGCCCGAGCCCCATGAACAGGGTGAGCGCGGGCACGCCGCGGGTGCGGATCCCCGTGATCACCGCCTCGGCGAGCGACACGGCGAGCACGCCGACGCTTACGCACGCGAAGACCGCGCCGAGCGCGTCGACGCGCAGCCGGATGCCGACGTCCACGGGCCAGCCTCCCGCGACGATCTCCTGCGGGCCGTCGACGGCGACGCGGGTCAGCAGGACGGCGAGCAGGGCGAACGCGGCGCCGAGCGCGGCGACGGCGAACCAGCCCGTGCGGCGCTTGCGGCCGTCGAGCAGCGACGCCACGATCGCGGCGGGCCACAGGACGACGAGCGGCAGGACGACGAGGCTCACGGCACCACCTCGTCGTGCCGGCGCTCCTGCCACTCGGCCTCATCCGGCTCGTGCTCGGAGTCCAGGGCCGCTTCGCGGGCCTCGAGCTCGGCGGCCTCCGCGGCCTCCTCGTCGGAGACCACGTCGAGGTCGACGCTGTGGCGGGTGCGGTACACGCTGTAGGACAGGGCGAGCAGCAGCGCGGTGACGCCGAAGCCGATGACGAGCGCGGTCAGCGTCAGCGCCTGCACGAGCGGGTCGGCGACCGGCTCGCCGCTCTCGCCGGCGGGGAGGATCGCCGCCTGGCCCCTGCTCAGGCCCGACGCCATGAGCGTCAGGCTCGCCGCGTTGGAGATCAGGACGAGCCCGACCACGACCCGGAAGAGGTCCGTCTTGAGCAGCAGGAGCACGCCGCAGCCGAAGAGCACGCCGACGATGAGCGCGAAGACGAGGTTCACTGGCCGTCCCTCGTCGTGACGAGCACGTCGATGAGTGTGATCGCGGCGCCGAGCACGAGCACGAAGATGCCGACGTCGTAGAGCACCGCGGTGATGAGCTCGAGCGTCCCGACGTGGACCGGCTCGACGCCCGGCGCGGGCACGTGCTCCAGCGGCGCGTTGCCGAACGCGACCGGCACCGCGAACACGGCGAACACGACGGCGAGCCCGATGAGCGCGAGCGCCGGCGCGTGCTCGACCGGGAGCGTGCGCCGCACGCGCTCGCGGCCGAACGCGATGTACTGCAGCAGCACGCCGAGGGCGGCGACGAGGCCGGCCGCGAAGCCGTCGCCCACGTCCGCGTAGCCCTTGACGAGCAGCGCGATCGCGACGACGAGCGTCGGCTTGAGCAGGCCGCGCGCGACCATCCGCGTCAGGACGGTCGTCACGCCCGCAGCCTCCCGCGCAGCACGAGCGCGACGGCGAGCATCGCGACGACGACCACGGTGATCTCGACCATCGTGTCCATGCCGCGGAAGTCCGCGAGGATCACCGTGACGACGTCCTTGCCGTGCGCCTCGTCGACGAGCGCGGAGTGGCGCTCGGCCATCCCCTCCTGCGGGATCGGCCGCGACAGGGCGCCCCACACGACGAGCATCGTCACGAAGCCCGTGATGATCGCGATCGTGCGGTCGCGCAGCCGGCGCGAGCGCGACGAGCGCAGGGCGGCCTCGCGGCGCAGCACCTCGCGCGGCAGCAGCGCGTAGACGCCGACGAACAGCAGCGTGAAGATCGTCTCGATGAGGACGGCGACGAGCGTGACGTCGGGCGCGCCGATGAGCGCGTACGCGGTCGCGAGCGCGAACCCCAGGCCCGACAGCGACAGGGCGAGCGGCAGGTGGCGGCGCTGGACGGACACGGCGAGCGCCCCGACCCCGCACACGAGCAGCGTCACGAACAGCGGGATGTCGGCGTCGTTGATCGCGCCGGCGCGGTAGGCGCCCTCGAACGGCGTGAAGATGACGCCGAGCGCCACGAGGATCGCGCCCGGGACGAGCACGGCCACGACCCTGCCGCGCAGGTCGCGCACCTCGATGTCATGCAGCTGGTCGGAGAGGCGGTTCAGGCCGCGGATCGTGAGGCCGTAGACGCGCTCGGGGCCGATCGCGCGGCCGACGCGGGCGAAGAGGCGCAGCGGCCCGAGCAGGACGCGCAGCCCGCCGAGCAGCAGCGCCCCGGTGGCGTAGGCGCCGAGCGCCATGAGGTTCTCCGCGCGCGTGTCGAGGTGGTAGGCGGGATGCAGGTCCACGGGCGTGGCCGCGGTCACCGCGGCGGCGTCGGACGCCAGGTCGGCGAACGGCTGCACGACGATGCCGCCGGCGACCACGAGCACGCCCAGCAGGGCGACCGGCCAGACCAGCCGCCGCTCGATCGGCTCGGGCGTGCCGCGCTCCTCGGTCAGGAAGATGCCCGCCCAGAAGCGCGCGAGGTACGCGAACGTGAGCCCCGCGCCCCCGACCGCCAGCACCGCCAGCAGCGTGCTGTGCTCCAGCGCCGCGGCGAAGAACAGCTCGTCCTTGAAGAAGCCGATCGTCAGCGGCAGCGCCGCGATCGCGGCCACGCACGCCGCCGACCCCGCCGCGAGCAGCGGCATCCTGCGCGCGAGGCCGCCGACCTCCGACAGCGCCGTGGCCCCGGTCGCCTCCCCCACCGCGCCCGCGGTCATGAACAGCGCGCTCTTGGCGAGCGCGTGCGCGAGCACGTAGAAGCACGCCGCGCCGGCGCCGGCGGTGCCGCCGACGCCGAGCATGGTCACGACGTAGCCGTACTGGGAGATCGTCGAGTAGGCGAGGATCCGCTTGAGCCCGTCCGCCTGCAGCGCGAGCAGCCCGCCGACCGCCATGGAGGCGAGGCCGATCACGATGAGCCCGTCCAGGAGCGTGCTGTCGAGCGCGATGAGCGGGTGGATCCGGCTGAGCAGGAAGACGCCCGCGGCGACCATCGCCGCGGAGTGCAGGTAGGCGGACACCGGCGTCGGCGCGGCCATCGCGCGCGGCAGCCAGAAGTGGAACGGCACCTGCGCGCTCTTGGCCAGCGCCGCGATCGCGATGAGCGTGACGGCCACCGTCACGGTCGTGCTCTCGCGCGCGCGGGCGAAGAGCTCGTCGAGCTGCACGGTCCCGTACTGCGCCCGCAGCATGAGGATGCCGATGAGCATGAGCACGGCGGTGATCGTCGTGACGAGCAGCGCCATGAGCGCCGAGAGGCGCGCCTCGCGGTTCTGGCGGTCGTAGCCGATGAGCAGCCAGGACGCGATCGCCGTCAGGTCCCAGAAGACGAACAGCGCGATGAGGTCCTTCGCCATCGCGAGGCCGACCATCGCGACGAGGAACATGACCATCGCCGCGTGCAGGCGCGGCTCCTCCGCGCGGGAGCGCTCCTGGTGCTCGAGGTGGCGCGGCACGTACGCCGAGGCGTAGGTGAACACGAGCACGCCCACGCCCGCGGCGAGCAGCCCGTACAGGAGGGCCAGGCCGTCGAGGTCGAAGGAGAGCCTGAGGTCCCAGCTCGGCGCCCACGTCGCGTCCAGCGCGACGTCGCCGACCGCCCACCCGACGATCAGCGCGCCCAGCGCGAGGGCGGCGACGATGATGGCTGCGGCAGCGGAGAGACCGAGGGCCCGGCCGTGTGAGGTCGTGTCCACGTGCGAAGGTGATTCCCCGTTGCGACCCTTGAACCTAGCGGCGTCCCGCCCCGCCCTCCCCTACAGCGCGACGGCGGCCCAGGGCTCCCGGCCGGGGACGTCGCGGCCGAAGGAGTCCGGGTTCGTGCCGAGCGCCTCCGCCGACTCGAGCGCGATGCGCTGCACCGCCACGGTGAGCGGGAAGACCGACAGCGGCTCGCCCAGCGTGCTCGCCGTGATGCGCGTGACGGGCGTGCCGGATGCCGCCGCGGCGCGCGCCACCTCCGCGATGCGCTCCGACCACGGGCCGCCGCCGTCGAGGCACACGAGGTGGTCGCGCGTGCCCAGCGCGACCATCGGGCCGTGGAGGAACTGCTCCACGCCGAGGCCCTCGCTCGCGACGTAGGAGGTCTCGCGGACCTTCAGCGCGCCCTCGGCGGCGGTCCACGCGTTGATGCCGCCGCCGACGTACTCGATGAGCCGGCCGGGCGGCCTGAACGGGGGCCGGCCGTCCTCGAGCACCGCCTGCACGGCGCCGGGGACGCGCTCGAGCGGCAGGTCGGCCCCGAGCGCGACCGCGACCTGCGCCATCCGCAGCAGCGCCGCCGTGTGGCTGGCGGTGTAGGCGGCCGAGCGCTCCTGCTCGACCGTGTGCAGGTCGGCCTCCTCGATCGCGCGCCCGGAGACCTGCACGACGTCCGCGCCGGCGGCTCGGGCGTCGTGGACCACCTGGGCCGTGAATCGCTTGCGCGAGCCGGTGTGGGTCATCGCGACGAGCACCTCCCCCGCGGCGGGCGGCGGGCCGTCGAGCGCGACGTCCGCGGACTGGCGCGCCGAGGCGTCGACGCCCGCGAGGCGCAGGAACGCGGCGGACTGGTTCGCCGCGTGCCAGCTCGTCCCCGTGCCGACGACGAGCACGCGGCGCCCGCGGAGCCGCTCGGCGACGGCCGCGACCTCGCGGTCGTCGCGCAGCAGGGCCGCCAGCGCCTGCGGCTGGCGGGCCATCGTCGCGCGCATCTCGCTCATGGGCGGCACGATGCGCGGACGCTACCGGCCGACCGCCGAGCGCGCGTGGACCCCCCACGCGCATGGGTCGGATTCCTCCGCGAGCACGGGACGAATCCGGCTGCCGTCGCGCTAGGGTCCGCTCGTGGCGAGCACACGGCAATCCGATCCCGACGCGAAGATCCCGGTTCGCCAGCGCGGCCAGCAGACCCGCGCGCGCCTCCTCGCCGCCGCCCAGAAGGTCTTCGAGCGCGACGGATACCTCGACGCCCGGGTCGCCGACATCTCCGCGGCCGCGCACGTGGCGCACGGCAGCTTCTACACGTACTTCGACTCGAAGGAGGACATCTTCCGCGAGATCGTCCAGTCGGTCGCCGACGAGGTCTACGCGGCGCTGGACACCTTCGAGGGCGGCACCGCGGCCGAGCGCATCAGCGCCGTCAACCAGCGCCAGATCGAGCTCTACGAGCAGCACGCGACCGTGCTGGGGCTCATCGAGCAGGTGGGCAACCTCGCGCAGTTCAGCCAGCTGCGGCGCGACATCCGCCAGCGGCTCGTGGACCGCGTCGAGCGCCTCATCAAGCGCCTGCGGGCCGAGGGCGAGCTCTCGCTGGAGCCGCTCGACCCCCACATGACCGCGACCGCGCTCGTCGGGATGACGGACAGCTTCGCCTACACCTGGTTCGTCGTCGGCGAGCCGTTCAACCGCACGAAGGCGCTCGCGACGCTCGACGCGATCTGGATGCGGGCGCTCGGGATCGAGAAGAAGCCCCGGCGCCGGACTCGCAGTCGCGCGAAGTCCTCGTCGGGCTGAGCGCGGGCCGCCATGCTGGTGGGCGCCCCGACGCCCTACACGACCGAGTTGAAGCTGAAGATCTGCCCCGACGGGCCGTGGTTGGGCAGCGTCGTGACCCAGAGGGCGAAGTCCGCGACGTTGCGCGGCGACTTGAACCACTCGCCGGCGATCGTGAAGTCCTCCTCCAGGCCCTCGCCGGACAGCACGACCTCGCGCTCGGCGAGCGTGTCGGGGTCCTCCTCGCGCACGCCGTGCATGGCGGTCGCGGTCGGGCCCGGCTGCAGCTCGTTGACGGCGATCCTGTCGCGCCGCAGGTCGCGCGCGGCCACGCGGACGAGCGCCGAGAGCGCGGCCTTCGTCGCGACGTAGTGCGCGAAGCGCGGCGACGCGCGCCGCGCGGCGGCCGAGCCGATGACGAGGATCTTGCCGCCGCCGGCCTCGCGGAGGTGCGGCACGACCGCCTGCATCCCGTAGAAGACCCCGTTGAGGTTCGTCTCGACGCACTCGTGCCAGGCGTCCAGCGGGATCTCGTCGACCGGCGCCGGGTCCGGCTTCAGGCCCGCGCCGAGGATCGCCACGTGCAGCCCGCCGTACGCGTCGACCGCCCGGTCGACGAGCTCGTCGACGGCGTGGTCGTCGCGCACGTCGGTGACGACGGCGAGTCCCTCCCCGCCCATGGTCCGGACGGCGTCGATGGTGGTGTCGAGCTCGCCCGCGCTGCGGGCGCCGCACACGACGGACGCCCCCGCCGCGGCGAAGCGGAGCGCGATCGCCCGGCCGATGCCGCGCCCGCCGCCTGTGATCACGACCACCTGTCCCGCGAGCGGACGCTCGCGCTCCGCGGCAGGATGATCGATCGGGGTTGCCGCGCTCACGTGCGCTCTTCCTCCTCCACCTCGGGAACGGCGCCATTCTCCCACACGGCTCCGGCGAGGTGACGGCGGACGAGGTCCCGGAACGCCTCGGGGCGCTCGAGCGGCAGCATGTGCGGGCCGTCGACCACGACGAGCCGCGCGCCGGGGATCCCGTCGGCCACCTCGCGGACGCGCGCGACGGGCGCCGAGACGTCCTGGCGCCCTGCCACGCATGTGGTGCGCGCGGTGATCTGCGACAGCCGCGGACGCGCGTCGTGCGTGGCGATCGCCCGCCACCCGTCGGCGAAGGCGCGCGGGTCCAGCGACAGCAGCGTCTCGCGCGCGTAGGCCACGCCGGGAGGCTCGGGGCGCCGCGCGAGCGCCTCAGGCGTGAACCATCGCTCGAGCGTCGACCGCAGCACGCCCTCCATCCCCGTCTCCTCGGCGGCGCGCGCGCGATCGAGCACGGACGCGACGGCGGCGGCGCCGGTGCACGCGACGAGCAGCGAGCGCACGCGGTCGGGATGGCGGATCGCCAGGTGCTGGCCGACCATGCCGCCCATCGAGCACCCGACGACGTCGAGCGGGCCGGGATGCGACGCGGCCACCTCGTCGGCGAGCGCCGCCATGTCCGGCGGCGCGGGCGCGCGCGGCCGCGCGCCGAAGCCCGGCCACTCGTGCCGGACGGCCTCGGTGCCGCCGAGCCCGACGACGTCCCACATCCGGGCGTCGAGCCCGACGGGCGTCAGCAGCACCAGGGTCATCTCGCCCTCCTCCTCGGCCGCGCGGCGTCCATCGTTGACAGAGACATCGACTTCAAGAATCCCTAATTGACAGAGACGTCAACATCAATTACCTTCGCGCCCCGGGTCTGAGGATCGTCGAGCGCGCGGCGCGATCCCGTCGAGGAGGGGCGTGCGGTCCCGCACGCCGCGTAACTGGGAGAGAGGGAGTCATGCGGAGGAGATTGCGTCTCAGGGCGTCCGCTGCGCTGTCGGTCTGCGCCGCCCTGGCCATCGCGCTCGGCGCGTGCGGCGGCGACGACGATGGAGGCGACGGAGGCGGCGAGTCGGCGTCGAGCGGCGACCAGAAGCGCGTCAGGATCGCGCACTTCGTCGTGCTGCAGGCGAATCCGTTCGAGTTCGCGCACATCGACGAGGTCAAGAAGACGGCGGACAAGCTCGGGGCCGAGGTGAAGGTCTTCGACGCCAACCTCGATCCCCAGGCCCAGGAGGGCCAGTGCCGGGACGCGATCGCCACGCAGCAGTACGACGCGTTCCTCATGAAGGCGGTCGCCGGGCCGACGATGGTCTCCTGCACGAAGGCCGCGATCGACGCCGGCATCAAGGTCGTGGCCGTCGAGACGCCGATCGGCGAGCGCCTCGACACGCTCGAGCCCCAGGTCGAGGGCCTCTCGGGCTCCGTCCTGAACCTGCCCGCCGAGTACGCGGAGGTGACGACGAAGATCACGGCTGACGCGTGCGAGGGCAAGGACCCGTGCCGCATCATCCACATGTTCGGGTCCCAGCAGTTCACGGTGCCCGCGCTGTGGGCGGACGCCTTCTACAAGTCGATTGAGGCCGACCACCCGAACATCCAGATCGTCGACAAGGCCGAGACGCACTTCGACCCCGACGAGGCGTTCAACAAGACGCGTCAGCTCCTGCAGGTCCACAAGAACGTCGACGCGATCGTCAGCGACGCGGACCCGGCGTCCATCGGCATCTGGCGCGCGCTCGGCGAGCTGAACCTGCAGGGCAAGGTCAAGCTCCTGAGCGACGGCGGCACGCGCGAGGGCGTGGAGTTCGTGAAGAACGGCGACTGGTTCGCCAGCCCGCCGAACCTGCCGCGCTCCATGGGCCGCAGGGCGACGGAGATCGCAGTGGCCGCAGTCCGCGGCGAGGACCCGGGCGACACGACGGTCAGCATCAAGCGCGACCTCGGAGCCGAGTTCCTCAGCGGCATCTACACCGAGGAGCAGCTGGAGACGTTCGAGCCCGAGTGGGAGCTCGGCACGAAGTGACCCACGGACTGTCGCGGCCCTCCCCGTCCGCCGGGCGGGGAGGCGCCGCGACCGGCGCGGCCCGCGAGGGCCGCGCCATGCCCGCGGGCGGCGGACGGGGTGCGACACGGCGCGCGCCACGCCGAAGCGCGTGGACCTCGACCGGCGACGGCCGCCTCGCGCGGTCGCGCCCGTCTCACCCCTGACCAGCACCGTCGCCCAGGAGGACCAGCAGCAGTGACCATGCAGACCCCCCGTTGGTACGCAGAGAAGGACCAGGTGCACGCCGGGCGCGAGATCGAGCCGCTCGACGTGCCCGTCCTGTCGCTCGAGGAGCGCGACCGCCGCTGGGCGGCCCTGCGCGAGAAGATGTTCCTGCGGCGACTGGACTGCCTCGTCGTCGTCGGGACCGACCTCGCCTCGAGCACGGGCATCGCGAACGTCCGCTACCTCACCCAGATCGGGCCGACGCTCGACGCCTACGTCGTCTTCCCCCTCGTGGGCGACCCGATCGTCCTCTACGGCGCGCCGCACATGCACGTGCCGATCGGCCCCACCAGCCAGGTCGCCGGCGCGTGGGTCAGCGACGTCCGGCCGGACTCCGGCGCGCGCGGCGTGCTCGACGCGATCGCCGAGCGCGGGCTCGGCAAGCGGATCGGCGTGGTCGGCTACCGCCACATGCTCAGCCCGCTCAGCCACGTGTCGGCGGCCTTCCTCGACGAGCTGCGCAGGGGTCTGCCAGACGCCGTCATCACCGACGAGACGCCGCTCGTCGAGGAGCTTCGCATGATCAAGAGCGACGAGGAGAAGGCCTTCCTGCGGCGTGCCGGCGAGATCGCGCGCAAGCGCATCGCGAAGATGGTGCAGACCGCGCAGCCGGGCGCGACCGAGGCCGAGGTCTGGGCCGCCATGGAGCACGAGGCGATCGTGAGCGGCGGCGAGCCCGGGACGTTCAACATGTTCTCCTCAGGGCCCGTCACCGGCCCGCACGCCGGGCGCGGGCAGGCTCTGCTGCACGGCGCCGAGGTGCCGCACACCGCCACCCAGCGCGTGCTGCACGAGGGTGACCTGCTCATCTGCGAGTTCCACACCTCCTACGGGGGCTACCTCGCGGGGACGGAGTTCTCGGCGTTCATCGGCGAGGCGCCGGACGAGCTGCGGCGGCTGCACGACGTCGCGGCGGAGATCGTGCGCATGGCGAAGGACCTGTTCGTCCCCGGCCGCACGCTGCGCGAGGTCTACGGCACGTTCCACGCGCACGTCGAGGAGCAGGGCATCGACTTCATCGAGCTGGGCTTCCACGGCCACGGCCTGTCGTCGCCGGAGTTCCCGGCCGTCGTCTACCGCGAGGACGACCACGGCCCGCTCGGCCTGTCGGGCATCGGCGACATACGGCTGCGCGAGGACATGGTCTTCGGGATGAACGTCGACCTCCACGACCCGTCGTGGCGGCGCGACGTGGGCGTGATGCTCGGCGACATGGTCGCCGTCACGCCCGACGGCGCCGAGTACCTGTGCGACGTCCCGCTGGACGTCTTCGAGATCGCCGTCAGCGGCTCGCCGGTGTCGTCGTGATCACCGGGGGCCGAGACGGCGCGGGAGCGGTGACGGTGCGCCACCGGGCGGACGTGGTCGGCTCGCTCCTGGGCCCCGCCGAGCTGCACGAGGCACGGCTCGCGCACGCCGCGGGATCGATGTCCGCGGCGGAGTACAAGCGCGTGGAGGACCGCGCGGTGGACGAGATCATCGCGATGCAGGAGCAGGCCGGCGTCGACATCGTGACCGACGGCGAGCTGCGCCGGACGCACTTCGCCGGCCCGCTCATCGACGCCTGCGACGGCCTCGAGGACAAGCCCGCCCCCGAGCGCCCCTACTACGGCCCGGACGGCGAGCCGCTCGTCAACACGACGCCGCGATCGGTCACGAGCCCGCTGCGGCTGCGCCGCGGCCTCGTCACCGAGGAGTTCACCTACGCACGCGCGCGCACGCGCAAGCCGGTGAAGATGACGCTGCCCGCGCCGACGAACCTCGTGCACTTCTGGTCGCCGGAGCACTCCCGCGAGGCCTACCCCGACCCGTTCGCGCTGTTCGCCGACGCGACGGAGGTGCTGCGCGTGCAGATCGCCGAGCTCACGCGCCTGGGCTGCACGGACATCCAGCTCGACGCGCCGGAGCTCGCGACCGTGATCGACGAGACGCAGCGCCGCCACTACGCGCAGGTGGGCGTCGACCCCGATCGCCTCGTGGAGGAGGGCATCGAGATGCTCGACGAGCTCGCGGCCTCCACCGACGCCCGCATGTCCCTGCATCTGTGCAAGGGCAGCAAGTACCGCGGGTGGGCGGCATCCGGGGGCTACGACGCGATCGCCGGGCGCGTCTTTCGCCGCGCGACGAACTTCGACGCGTTCCTGCTCGAGTACGACGACGAGCGGTCCGGCTCGTTCGAGCCGCTCGCCGCGCTCCCGGACGACAAGATCGTCGTCCTGGGGCTCATCTCGACGCGGCGCGCGGAGATCGAGCCGCTCGAGCTGGTGCGCGAGCGCGTCGAGGAGGCGGCGAGGTATCACCCGCGCGAGCAGCTGGCGATCTCGACACAGTGCGGGTTCGCGTCCGGCCTGGTCGGCGACGCCGAGAAGCTCAGCTTCCAGCGTGCGAAGCTCGAGCGGGTCGCCGAGGCGGCGCACAGCCTGTGGCGCTGAGCAGGGCGAGGGATGTCGGAGAGGAGCAGCGAGTGATGCGGTACCGGATCGGCGTTGACATCGGCGGCACGTTCACCGATTGCGTGGTCGCCGACGAGCGCGGCGGGCGGACCGTGGCCAAGGCGGCCACGACGCCGGGCGCGCTGGAGGAGGGCGTCCTCGAGGCGGTGGGGCTCAACGCCGCCGCGCTGGGCCTGTCGCGGCCGGAGCTGCTGGCCGCCACCGACCTGTTCGTCCACGGCACGACCCAGGCGACGAACGCGATGCTGACGCGGACGGGCGCGCGCACCGGCCTGATCACGACGAAGGGCCATGAGGACGCGATCCTCATCGGCAAGGTCTACTCGAAGGTGGCGGGGCTGCCCGAGCGCGACCTCGTGCGCTCGTCACGGCTGCGCAAGCCCGACCCGATCGTCCCCCGCTCGCTCATCCGCGGCGTCACCGAGCGCATCGACCGCGACGGCGACGTCGTCGTGGCGCTGCAGGAGCACGAGGTCGTCGCGGCGATCGACAGCCTGCTCGCCGCCGGCGTCGAGGCCATCGCGGTCTCGCTGCTGTGGTCGTTCGCCAACGACGCCCACGAGCGGCGCATCAAGGAGCTGGTCGCCGAGCGCGCCCCCGGGGTCTTCACCTCCTTCTCCCACGAGGTCGCCCCGGTCCTGGGCGAGTACGAGCGCGCGGCCACGACGGCGATCAACGCCTACATCGGGCCGAAGGTCGTCGCGTACCTCGAGCGCCTGGAGTCCCAGCTGCGCGACGAGGGCCTCGCCCAGCCGCTGCTCGTGATGCAGGCCTCCGGCGGCCTGACGTCGGTGCTCGACGCCGCGCAGCGCCCGATCGTCACCCTCGACTCGGGACCGACCGGCGGCATCCTCGGCTGCCAGCACCTCGGCCGCCTGTACGGGGAGCGCAACGTCATCTGCACCGACGTCGGCGGCACGTCGTTCGACGTCGGCCTGATCCTGGACGACGAGGTGCCCCTGGAGGCCGAGCCCGTCGTGGCGCAGTACAGCCTGCGGGTGCCGAAGGTCCTCGTGCACTCCATCGGCTCGGGCGGCGGCTCCATCGCGTGGCTCGACGAGGGCGGCCTGCTGCGCGTCGGGCCGCAGAGCGCCGGCTCGCGGCCCGGGCCCGCGTGCTACGGGCTGGGCGGCACCGACGCGACCGTCACCGACGCCGACCTCGTGCTCGGCTACCTGGACCCCGACTCGTTCCTGGGCGGCCGGATGCGGCTGGACCGCGACCTGGCGATGGCCGCGCTCGCGCGCCTCGGCAAGCGGCTGGGCATGGAGCCCGAGGAGGTGGCCGTCGGCGTCTTCCGGATCATCAACGCCCAGATGGCCGACCTCATCCGCAAGTCCACCATCGAGCAGGGCCACGACCCGCGCGAGTGCGT
>Ga0180215_1001672_pt1 | contig 23833 bp, 20 predicted proteins | sample eDN3rd37CBELigBY_FD_128871 | JGI IMG/M metagenome (GOLD analysis project Ga0180215, IMG submission 128871) | Enriched backyard soil microbial communities from Emeryville, California, USA - eDNA 3rd pass 37_C BE-Lig BY (version 2) (version 2) | ecosystem: Environmental > Terrestrial > Soil >...
CGGAATACCGGCGTCGACCAATCGCGTGAGTTGGTTACCGAATCGGTCGCAGTCCTCCTGAAACGACATGATCGTCGCAACCTCTCGTTGAGAGTGTTGCGACGATCATGTGAACCCGCCTGTGCACGCCGCGGGGCCTCTCCGTGTGCCGGGTGATCCCGTCCGCGACCGGCACGGATACGGGCACGTGAGATCCGACGCCCGGCCGTCACGAAGCGCCCGCGGTCGGTAGTGTGCTCCCCGTGAAAGCACTGCGCCGGTTCACCGTACGAGCCCATCTTCCCGAGCGGCTGGCTGCGCTGGGAGCCCTGACCGCCAACCTCAGATGGTCGTGGCACCCGCAGACCCAGGACCTGTTCGAATCGGTCGACCCGGACCTGTGGCGCCGGTGCAGCAACGACCCCGTCCGGCTGCTCGGCGAGGTGCCGCCCGCCCGCCTCGACGCGCTCGCCGAGGACGGCGACTTCCTCGCCCGCCTCGATGCCGCTGCCGCCGACCTCGAGCACTACCTCGCCCGTCCCCGCTGGTTCCAGGAACAGCAGGAACGCGGCGCGGCACTGCCCGCCGGCATCGCCTACTTCTCGATGGAATTCGGTGTCACCGAGGTGCTGCCGAACTACTCCGGCGGCCTCGGCATCCTCGCCGGCGACCACCTCAAGGCCGCCTCCGATCTCGGCCTGCCGCTCATCGGTGTCGGCCTGCTCTACCGCTCCGGCTACTTCCGGCAGTCGCTCAGCGCCGACGGCTGGCAGATGGAGCACTACCCCTCCTACGACCCGCAGGGCCTGCCGCTGCGACTGCTCACCGAGGCCGACGGCACCGCCGCGCTCGTGCAGGTCGCCGTGCCGGGTGGGCGCACACTCGACGCGCGGATCTGGATCGCCCAGGTCGGGCGCGTCCCGCTGCTGCTGCTCGACTCCGACATCCCGTCCAACGACGAGGAGCTGTGCGGGGTCACCGACCGCCTCTACGGCGGCGACCAGGACCACCGCATCAAGCAGGAGATCCTCGCCGGCGTCGGCGGTGTCCGCGCGGTGCGCGCCTACACACGCATCCACGGCCTGCCCGACCCCGACGTCTTCCACATGAACGAGGGACACGCGGGTTTCCTGGGCGCAGAACGCATCCGCGAACTCGTCACCGGCTCCGGACTCGACTTCGACGAAGCGCTCGCCGCCGTGCGGGCCGGCACGGTCTTCACCACCCACACCCCCGTGCCCGCGGGTATCGACCGCTTCCCGATCGATCTCGTCCGTCACTACTTCTCGGGCACCAACGGCGAGAACGAGTCGGCGCTGCTGCCCGGCCTCACGGTCGACCGCATCCTCGCGCTCGGACGCGAGAGCAACCCGAACGTGTTCAACATGGCCCATCTCGGTCTGCGACTCGGCCAGCGCTGCAACGGTGTGTCCAAGCTGCACGGCGAGGTCAGCCGCGGCATGTTCGAAGGACTGTGGCCCGGATTCGACGCCGCCGAGGTGCCCATCGGATCGGTCACCAACGGTGTGCACGCCCCCACCTGGGCCGCGCGCGAGTGGATCGCGCTGGCCAACCGGCTCGCCGGACCCGACCGGGTCGAGGAGGCCCGCGGCTGGGAATTGCTCCAGTCCATCGACCGCAAGGAACTGTGGTCGACCCGCAACACGCTGCGCGCCCAGCTCGTCGCCGAGGTGCGCCGCCGGCTGCGCGAGTCGTGGCTCGAACGCGGCGCCACCGAGGCCGAACTGGGCTGGATCGAGTCGGTCTTCGACCCGAACGTGCTCACCGTCGGGTTCGCACGGCGCGTGCCCACCTACAAGCGCCTCACCCTGATGCTGCGCGATCCCGAGCGGCTGCGCGCGTTGCTGCTCGACGACGAACGGCCCGTGCAGCTCGTCGTCGCCGGTAAGAGCCACCCCGCCGACGACGGCGGCAAGGCCCTCATCCAGCAGGTCGTGCGGTTCGCCGACGAGTACGACGTGCGGCACCGCATCGTCTTCCTGCCCAACTACGACATGTCGATGGCCCGCTATCTGTACTGGGGTTGCGATGTGTGGCTGAACAACCCGCTGCGCCCGCTCGAGGCGTGCGGCACGTCGGGCATGAAGTCGGCCCTCAACGGCGGTCTCAACCTGTCCATCCGCGACGGATGGTGGGACGAGATGTTCGACGGTGAGAACGGCTGGGCCATCCCCACCGCCGACGGTGTCGACGACACCCGCCGCGACGATCTCGAGGCCGCCGCCCTGTACGAATTGCTCGAACGTTCGGTGCTGCCGCGCTTCTACGACCGCGACTCCGACGGTGTGCCGGCCCGCTGGATCGAGATGGTGCGTCACACGCTCGAGAATCTCGGCCCGAAGGTGCTCGCCTCGCGCATGGTGCGCGACTACGCCGTCGACTACTACATCCCCGCGGCCGCGGCGGCCGCGAAGGTGACCGCCGACGACTACGCGGGTGCGCGGGCGCTGGCCGACTACCGGCACCGCATCGAGGCGGCGTGGCCCGGAGTACGTGTCGCGCAGGTCGATTCGACGCCGATTCCGGACGTGCCGCAGATCGGCCTGCCGCTGGGGCTGACCGCACACGTCCAGCTCGGCGACCTGACCCCGGAGGACGTCGAGGTGCAGGCAGTGGTCGGGCGCGTGGGCTCCGACGACACGATCGGCGACCCCGTCACCGTGCCGATGGAACACATCGGCACCGATTCGCTGGGGGAGGAGTTCACCGCGACGGTGCCGTTGCCGCTCGCCGGCGCCGTCGGCTACACGGTGCGGGTGCTGCCCAGACACGGCCTGCTCGCCTCGCCCGCCGAACTCGGCATGGTCGCGCTCCCGTAGGAGCCGGGGCCCGCCGGGTGCTCAGCCGCGCAGACGCGTGAGTGCCCGGCGGACCACCGCCGGATCGGCCGTTTCCCAGAACGGCGGCAGCGACGCGCGCAGATAGCCGCCGTACCGCGCGGTCGCCAGACGCGAATCGAGCACCGCCACCACACCCCGGTCGTCGGTGCTGCGCAGCAGTCGCCCCACACCCTGCGCCAACAGCAGGGCGGCATGATTGGCGGCGACCGCCATGAATCCGTTGCCGCCGCGCGCCTCGACGGCGCGCTGCCGGGCGACCAGCAGCGGATCGTCGGGGCGGGGGAACGGAATGCGGTCGATGAGCACCAGCGACAGCGACGGGCCCGGAACGTCGACACCCTGCCACAGCGACAGGGTCCCGAACAGGCTCGTCGCCTCGTCGGCTGCGAACTTCTCGACCAGCGCGCCCGTCGCGTCGTCGCCCTGGCACAGGACCGGCGTGTCGAGACGGTCGCGCAGCGCCTCGGTGGCGGCCTTCGCGGCGCGCATCGAGGAGAACAATCCGAGGGTGCGCCCTTCGGCTGCGGTGACGAGTTCGGCGATCTCGTCGAGATGCGAGGGCGGCAGACCGTCGCGGCCGGGTGGCGTCAGGTGCTTCGCGATGTAGAGGATGCCCGCCTTCGCATGATCGAAAGGCGACCCCACGTCGATCCCGTTCCACGCGAGATCGCCCTTGTCGGAAGGCGGTTCGGCGCCGGAGGCGGAGGTGGTGTCGCTACGGGCGGGGGACTGCGGCGGCAGACCCCAGTTGACGGCGAGGCCGTCGAACGACCCGCCGACCGTGAGGGTCGCGGAGGTGAGGACGACGGTGGACTCGCCGAACAACCGGCTGCGCAACAACCCGCCGACCGAGAGCGGTGCGACCCGCACGGTGCGGCGGACGTTGCCGCGGAACTCGTCGGCGGCGAGCCACACGACGTCGGGCCGCTGAGAGGGATCGCGCTGCTCGAAGGTCGTGAGCACCCGGACCGCGCAGTCGTGCACCTCGTCGATCTCCGCGAGCGCCTGACTGCGGGCCGCGGCGACCTCGGGGTCGGTGCCGGGCTTGGCCGGTCCGATCGCCGTGTGCACGGCCCAGGCGGCATCGCGGATCGAGGCCAGCGCGGCCGCGGCGCCCTCGGGCAGCTCGTCCCAGCGACCCGCCGGTAGTGCTTCGAGAAACGACTCCCAGTTCTCGGCGGCACCGTCGAGCCGATCGATCTCCTCGTCCTCGACGAGCTTGACGCAGCGCCGCGCGGCCGCCGACACCGTGCCCGGAGACAACTCGGCCGTGGCGACGTTCGTGATCCGATCGACGAGTTCGTGCGCCTCGTCGACGACCACGACGTCGTGCTCGGGCAGGATCGAGATGCCGGTGATGGCATCGATCGCGAGCAGCGCGTGGTTGGTGACGACTACGTCGACCTGCGCGGCCTCGGCTCGCGCGATCTCGGCGAAGCAGTCTTCTCCCACCGGGCACCGCGACTTGCCGAGGCACTCGCGCGCCGTGACGGAGAGCTGACGCCACGCCTGATCGGAGACGCCGGGAGACAGATCGTCGCGGTCGCCGGTCTCGGTGGTGGACGACCACTCCGTCACCCGCCGCACCTCGCGGCCGATGCGCGAGAGGGCGAACGCGTCGAACAGCTCGGCGTCGGGCGTCTCCTCGGCGAGGCCGGTATGGATCTTGTTCAGGCACAGGTAGTTTCCGCGACCCTTGAGGATCGCGAAACGCGGGCGCCGGCCGAGCGAACCGGCGAGGGCGTCGGCGAGTCGCGGCAGGTCGCGCTCGACGAGCTGCCGCTGCAACGCGATGGTCGCGGTGGAGACCACCACGGTGCGGCCCGTCTTCACCGCGTACCGGATACTCGGCACGAGATAGGCCAGCGACTTACCGGTACCCGTGCCGGCCTGTACGGCGAGGTGTTCGCCGGTGTCGATGCTGTGCGCGACGGCCGAGGCCATCGTCAGCTGGTTGCGCCGCTCCTTACCGCCCAGTGCGTGCACCGCGGTTCGCAGCAATTCTGGGACTTCGGGGAGATCCGGCACCGGCACAGGGTATCGGTCCCCACCGTCACCTTCGGCCTGCGGCCCCGCTACCTGTGACTTCGGCGATATCTGTGACTCCGGAGATGTCGGTGACCAGTTCGACGCCGGCCTCGCGCATCCGTTCGAGTGCCGGGCGGATCGTCGTCTCCGACACCCCCGCGGTGTAGGGCAGCAGCACCCGCGCGCCGAAACCCTCCTCGATCGCGTCGAGCGCGGTGGCCCGCACGCAGTGGTCGGTGGCGATCCCGACGATGTCGACGTCCGTCACGCCGCGGTCGCGCAACCACGACGCCAGCATCGTGCCCTCGTCGTCGGTTCCCTCGAAGCCCGAATAGGCCGCGTCGTCGGCCCCCTTCGAGAAGACGGCCTCGAACCGGTCCGTGGCCAGCTCCGGATGGAAGTCCGCGCCCGGCGTCCCGGCCCGGCAGTGCGGCGGCCACGAGTCGACGAAATCGGGTTCGGGAGAGAAATGATCCCCGGGATCGACGTGGTGGTCGCGGGTCGCGACGATGTGTGCGTAGTCGTCACCGCGCGCCTGCAGGAACCGGGTGATGTCGGACGCCACCCGCGAGCCACCCTCCACGGCGAGCGAACCGCCCTCGCAGAAGTCGTTCTGGACGTCGACCACCAACAATGCGCGCATGGCACTCACCCCTCACGGACGAAGCGGGTGGGGATGGCGGGATCCCCGGCCGAGAGCGTCAGGCCCTCCCACGGCAGACGCACCATGCCCTGCCGGAGGTACTCCCGGCTCTCCTCCAGGGTAGGCAGATCGCCGACCGCCTCGCCGCCGCGGACCAACGGGATCATCAGTTCGTGGACCTGCGAACCCTCGCCCGGCGGGACCTGCTCGGCGCGGGCCGGGTACACGACCTCCTCGACGAGCGTGCCCGTCCTCCGCGCATACCGGACGGCCCGCTTCGCGCCTCCTCGGGACTCCTTCGCCGCACTGCGCTTCTCGACCGCGATGCCGTCGACCTCCACGAGCTTGAAGACCATGCCCGCGGTCGGAGCCCCCGACCCCGTGACCAGCGACGTGCCGACACCGTAGGCGTCGACCGGCTCGGCCCGCAGGCCCGCGATCCCGTATTCGTCGAGATCACCCGACATCACGATCTTCGTGCGGGTCGCGCCGAGCCCGTCCAGCTGTGCGCGCACCTGGCGGGCGAGCACACCGAGATCACCCGAATCGATCCGCACGCCACCGAGTTCGGGGCCGGCCACCGCGATCGCCGTGTTCACGCCCTCGGTGATGTCGTAGGTGTCCACCAGCAGGGTCGTGCCCACACCGAGGCTCTCGACCTGGCTGCGGAAGGCGGACGCCTCGTCGCGACCGGCCGTCGTGGTGTGCAGCAGGGTGAACGCGTGCGCGGCGGTACCTGCGGCGGGAATGCCGTACCGCTGCGCGGCCTGCAGATTGGACGTCGAGTCGAATCCTGCGAGATAGGCCGCGCGCGCCGCGGCGACCGCCGCTTCCTCGTGGGTGCGCCGCGACCCCATCTCGATGAGCGCGCGGCCGTCGGCCACACTCACCATCCGTGCCGCCGCCGACGCGATCGCACTGTCGTGGTTGAAGATCGACAGCGTCAACGTCTCGAGCAGGACGCACTCGGCGAAGGTGCCGCTCACCGACAGGATCGGTGAGCCCGGGAAGTAGAAGTCGCCCTCGCGGTAGCCGTCGATGTCGCCGGAGAACCGGAAGTCGCGCAGCCACTCGACGGTCCGCGGAGCCAGGAAACCGGCGGCGAGTTCGAGCTCGGCCTCGTCGAACCGGAACGATTCGAGTGCCTCCACCAACCGTGCGGTGCCCGCGACGACGCCGTACCGCCGGCCCGGGGGAAGACGCCGGGCGAAGACCTCGAAGACGCACGGGCGGTCGCCCGTGCCGTCCGCCAGGGCAGCCTCGAGCATGGTCAACTCGTACTTGTCCGTGAACAGTGCGGTGCCGGGACGACCGGCACGGTGAATGGCTTCGGGCACCCGATCACTGTAGAGCCACGGCCTCCGAGGCGGGTTTTTCGCCGTGCTCCGAAGTCGTACCCTGGGAACATGGCGCCGTGTAGTACGACCACTCCGCTCGACGTCCGATTCATGGCCGGCCAGGCCGTTCAGGCCATGGCGGGACAGGCCGTTCCTGCCGAGGCCGAAATCGTCGAGGAGATCGAAGCGGTCGACAGGCCATGGGTGACCGTGGTCTGGGACGACCCCGTCAACCTCATGCACTACGTGACGTTCATCTTCCAGAAGCTGTTCGGGTACAGCAAGGCCAAGGCCACCGAGCTCATGCTCAAGGTCCACAACGAGGGCAAGGCCGTCGTGTCGAGTGGTTCGCGTGACAAGATGGAACACGACGTGCAGCGTCTGCACGCCGCCGGGCTGTGGGCGACGATGCAACGCGACGAATGATCCCCACAGGAGGGCCCGACCGACGTGCGGCAGTGGACCAGGAAGAACTCGCTCAGCGGCCCCAAGCTCCGGTCGGAGATGGACGCCCACGAAGCGTCGGTGCTGCGGTCGCTCGTGTCCTCCGTGCTGGGCATGCTCGAGGAACGCGCCGGACAGGCCCCGCAGGACGACCTCGCGGCGCTGACCGGCCTGCGCACCGGTAACGCCACCCCGCCCGAGATCCCGGCGCTGCGACGACTCCTTCCCGACTTCCACCGCCCCGACGCCGATGCCGTCGCCGATGTCGGCGACGACGCCGCCGACCTCAACGGTGCGATGCGGAGCCTGCACGAACCGAGCATCATCGACGCCAAGCTCGCCGCCGGCGCGGTCATCCTGCGCACCGTGCCCGAAGGCGGCGGCAAGGTGGTGCTCAATCCCGAACAGGCCGAAGCCTGGCTGTACGGGCTCAACGACGTGCGGCTCGCGCTCGGCACCACCCTCGGCATCGACGCCGACACCCCCGATGTTCTCGACGACGACGATCCGCGTGCCCCGCATCTCGACGTCTACCACTGGCTGACATGGATGCAGGACTCCCTCGTCCAGGCGCTTCAGCCGTGATCGTGCCGGGGCCGACCGATTCGCTGCTCGACGTGGCGGGTCTGAGTGTCGGTCACTGGCAGCGCCTCGATCCCGAGGTCACCGTAGGCACCCCCGAGATTCCCGGTACGGGCGCCGCCACGGGATGCACCGTCGTGCTCGCCGACCCGTCCGCCGTCGCATCGGTGGACGTGCGAGGCGGGGGACCGGGCACGCGGGAGACCGACCTGCTCGATCCGAGTCACTCCGTGCAGCGCGTCGACGCGGTCCTCCTCACCGGTGGCAGCGCGTACGGGCTGGCCGCCGCCGACGGCGTGATGCGTTATCTCGAGAAGAACGGCAAGGGGATCCCGATGGGCGCGCCCGGCGCGGTCGTCCCGATCGTCCCCGGCGCCGTCATCTTCGACCTGCCGGTGGGCCAGTGGTCCGCGCGCCCGACCGCCGATTCCGGATGCACCGCCGCGGCCACCGCCTGCTCCACGCACCTCGAGCGCGGCAGCGCCGGCGCCGGCACCGGTGCCCGCGCCGGGGCGCTCAAGGGCGGCATCGGCTCGGCGAGCGTGCGGATCACGGACGGTCCAGCAGCCGGGGTGACCGTGGCGGCGCTGATGGTCGCCAACCCCGTCGGCTCGGTGTTCGACCCCGTGACCGGCCTGCCCTGGGGCGTCGACGCCGCGCGAGCCGAGGAACTCGGACTGTCGTCGCCCTCCGCGTCGGATCTGGCCGCGGCCCGCGCGCTCGGCGACAAGGGCACCGTCCTGAACACCACGATCGGTGTGGTCGCTACCGACGCACCGCTGTCGAAGGCGGCGTGCCGTCGCGTCGCGGTCACCGGGCACGACGGGCTCGGCCGCGCGATCCGTCCCGCGCATTCCCCGCTCGACGGCGACACGATCTTCGCCCTCTCGACCGGCACCGCCGACGTCACCGACGCACTCCGCGACTCCCCGTCGATCCCGGCCTTCGCCGCCGAACTGCCGATCCTCGCCGCCGTGTGTGAGGCCGCGGCGGTGGTGGTCGAACGCGCGATCGTCGACGCGATCCTGTCCGCGACCTCCGTGGCCGACATCCCCGCCTATCGCGACGTGCTGCCCTCGGTCTTCGGCCGCTGACCGGTACGTGACGGCAGAATGGTGCCATGACCATTCCCAGCGGTACCGGCGCCGACACCCGCATCCGGCCGATCTGGCAGCGTGCCGGTCTGTGGATCGGTGGGTTCGTCGCGATGCTCTACGGCGTCGAGGCCGTCGATGCGGTGCTCCCCGCCGATCTCGACGCGGCCGGTGTCGAACCCCGCACCGCCGACGGACTGTGGGGCGTGTTGTTCGCGCCGATCCTGCACGCCGACTGGGCCCATCTCACCGCCAACACCGTGCCCGCGCTCGTCCTCGGCTTCCTGGTGCTGCTCTCCGGTATCGGGCGCGGACTGGCCGCGACCGCGATCATCTGGGTGGTCGCAGGGGTGGGGACGTGGTTGATCGCAGGCTCGGGCGAAACCCACATCGGAGCGTCGAGCCTGATCTTCGGGTGGCTCACCTATCTGATCGTGCGAGGTGTGTTCACCCGCAAGGCCGGGCAGATCCTGCTGGGAGTCGTAGTGCTGTTCCTCTACGGCGGCATGCTGTGGGGCGTGCTGCCGAGCGAACCGTGGATCTCCTGGGAAGGGCACTTCTTCGGTGCGGTCGGCGGCGTCCTCGCGGCGTGGGCGCTGTCCGCGGACGCGCGTCGCGCCCGCCGCACCACCACCTCCGTCATGCCGCGCTGACCACCCGCGCCGAGAGCCACCGTTCGGCCTCGCGAAGTGGCCGAACGATCCGCGCGTCACACCTTCCCGGCCACTGTGAGTCTGCGCCGCAATACGCGCGTTGGCTTCATCGAGGGACCCTCGGCATGGCAGCATGGCTGATATGCGCATGACCGTTCTGGGGTGCTCGGGCAGTGTGGCCGGGCCGGATTCCGCAGCCTCCGGCTACCTGCTGACGGCACCGGACACCCCACCCCTGGTCATCGACTTCGGTCCCGGTGTCCTCGGTGCGCTCCAGCGCCACGCCGACCCCGGTGAAGTGTCGATCCTGCTGTCCCATCTGCACGCCGACCACTGCCTCGACCTGCCCGGACTGCTGGTCTGGCGCCGCTACTCGCCGTCCCCGCCGCAGGGGCGCGTCCTCACCTACGGTCCCGCCGGCACCGCCCACCGCATCGGCGTGGCGTCCGCGGAGATCCCCGGCGAGGTCGACGACGTCAGCGACACCCTCGACGTCCGGATGCTCGGCGACGGCGAGACGATCCGGTTCGGAAGCCTGACCATCTGCCCCGGCCGCGTCCACCACCCGCCGGAGGCCTACGGCTTCCGCATCACCAGCGACTCCGGCCGCACCCTCGTCTACACCGGCGACACCGGCATGTGCGATTCGGTCGTCGAACTCGCCCGCGGCGCCGACGTGCTGCTCGCCGAGGCCTCGTGGACCCACGCCCCGGGGGAACGCCCCGAAGGCGTGCACCTCTCGGGCACCGAAGCCGGTCGCGTCGCGGCCCTCGCCGGTGTCGGCGAACTCCTCCTGACCCACATCCCGCCGTGGACCTCCCGCGAGGACGTCATCGCCGAGGCCAAGGCCGAGTACTCTGGACCGGTCCACGCGGTCACCGCCGGAGACGTGTACCGCATCTGAAGGGCCCGCCCCCGGATCGCCTAGGCTCGGACGAGTGACGACACGAGAAGACGGCAGAGCGGACGACGAACTCCGGAACATTCGCATCACCCGGGGATTCACCAACCACCCGGCGGGCTCCGTGCTCGTCGAATTCGGACAGACCCGCGTGATGTGCACCGCCAGCGTCGAGGAAGGCGTCCCGCGGTGGCGTAGGGGCTCCGGCCTCGGCTGGCTGACCGCCGAGTACGCGATGCTTCCCGCCGCCACCCACACCCGCAGCGGACGCGAATCGGTCAAGGGCAAGCTCGGCGGCCGCACCCAGGAGATCAGCCGGCTCGTCGGCCGGTCGCTGCGCGCGTGCATCGACCTCGCCGCGCTCGGCGAGAACACCATCGCGATCGACTGCGACGTGCTGCAGGCCGACGGAGGCACCCGCACCGCCGCCATCACCGGCGCCTACGTCGCACTGTGCGACGCGGTGACCTACCTTCGTGCCGCGGGCAGCCTCGCCGACCCGCAGCCCATCTCGTGCCAGATCGCCGCCGTCAGCGTCGGCGTGGTCGACGGACGTGTCCGCCTCGACCTGCCCTACGAGGAGGACGTGCGCGCCGAGGTCGACATGAACGTCGTCGCCACCGAGGCGGGCACCCTCGTCGAGGTCCAGGGCACCGGCGAAGGCGCGACCTTCCCGCGTTCCACGCTCGACGCGATGCTCGACTCCTCGCTCGCCGGGATCGAGGAACTGTGCCGGATCCAGCGCGAAGTGCTCGCCGAGCCGTACCCGGGCGCCCTGCCCGAGCCGGTCGAGGCGGAGGCCGGCAAGAAGAAGTTCGGAGCCTGACGTGCGGGTGCTGGTCGCAAGTCGCAACGCGAAGAAGCTGCGCGAACTGCAGCGCGTGCTCGACCGTGCCGGGATCGAGGGCATCGAACTCGTAGGCCTCGACACCGTCCCGCCGTACCCGGAGGCGCCCGAGACGGGGGAGACCTTCGAAGCGAACGCCGGGGCCAAGGCTCGCGACGGCGCCGCAGCCACGGGTATGCCCTGCGTCGCCGACGACTCCGGTCTCGAGGTCGACGCCCTGCGCGGCATGCCCGGCGTGCTCTCGGCGCGCTGGAGCGGACGCCACGGCGACGACGAGGCGAACACCGCACTGCTGCTCGGCCAGATGCAGGACGTGCCGGACGAGCGTCGCGGCGCGGCCTTCGTGTCGGCCTGCGCACTCGTGGTGCCGTCGGACGACGGATTCGTCACGACCGTCGTGCGCGGCGAATGGCGCGGCAGCATCGTGCGCGAGCCGCGCGGCGAGAACGGTTTCGGTTACGACCCGGTCTTCCGGCCCGAAGGTGAAGAACGCACCGCGGCGGAACTGTCCGCGGAGGAGAAGGACGCACAGTCGCATCGAGGACGGGCACTCGCTCAGCTCGTGCCCGCCCTCGCTGCACTCGCCGCGAGTGCCTGACCCGCGGCTCGCCGCGGTCGGTTGATTCGCGGCTCGCCGCGGTCGGCTAGCGGGCGCCTGCCTGCGTCCCCCGCTCCTCGCGAACCGGCTCCGCGGCGCCGGTATCCGATGCAACGCCGGCGTCGGGTGCCGGCGCCGCAGCCGTCTCGGTCGTCGGTTGCGTATCCGCCTCGGCGGGTTCGGTCGGCTCGTCGCCGCGGGAGAGTTCACCGCCCACGACGGGCCAGCCCGCAGCGACCAACTGTTCGCGAACCCGCTCGACGTCCTGCGGGTCCGGTTCCTCGTGGATCACTCCCGCCACGATCTTCCGCAATGTGTCGTGGTCGACCTGCCGCTCCGGATGTTCCGACGCGGTCGCCGCTGCCGTCTCGATCGCCTCGAGAAGTTCCTCTTCGGTGAGCCGGCGCTTGAGCACGGCAAGCAACGCGAAGTGATCCTTGGCCGGGATCCCCTCGGGATATCCCGCCCGCAACCAGTCCAGTACCACGCGTGGATTCCAACGCGCCATCGTCGCCTCCTCACTCACCGTCCCGCACGGACCCTTCGAACCCGAAATGTCCGCCGGAAACCCCCTGTCAGGGTCACAGGGTTCCCGCCACGATAGCGAGGAACACCTGATTCGCCCCGTCAGGGCAGTGAAATGTCCCGCAGATACGCGGTGGGCGTCGTCTTCGCCGTCGTCGACCGGGTGAACCGGGATCTGCTCGAGCAAGGGTGCGCGGGCGTTCCGTCGCAGGGGCCGCACCCGCAACGACAGGTATGACGAAAGCAGCCGTGGGAGGAGCATCGTGCTCCTCCCACGGCCGCTTCGTATCCGAGAACTCGCGACGCGCGCCTACCGCGCAGATCAGCTCGCGTCGTGGGACGAGAGTTCGTTGTTCGCCCTGTCCGTCTCTTCGAGGACCCATCGCATCTCGACGACCGTGCCCTTCGGGCCGGCCGAGACCTGCAGATCGCTGGCCAGATTGCGGATCAGCGTCAACCCGTGACCGCGTGAACGTCGGGCGTCGCTGTCGACGGCGTCGTGCCAGGAGCCGTGGTCGACGACCCGCACGACCACCTCACCCTCGTCGGGCAGATACGCCGCCTCGTAGTCGAGCGTCCCGTGCGCATCGTCCGGCGCATAGGCGTGCTCGACGGCATTCGCGAGCGCTTCGTAGCTCGCGAGCAGTATGTCCTGTCGTTGGTCCTCGCTGAGGGGGAGCTTCGCCAGCCACCGCCTCGTGACGACCCGCAGGCCTGCAATCTCGGTCGGGTCGGCTCGCACACCCGACGAACTGATCTCGTCGGGAAAGAGCAAAGCTGACTCCTCGGGCGCAGACGACATGGCTCCTCGGTTCGTCGGGTACGGCGGTCTACTCGGAGACGCCTTCCGGCGAGGTACCGAGGCCGACGAGCGCGTCGTCGAGCTTCGGATGGATCGCCAAGACCTCTCCGAGGCCGAGGAGTTCGAGCGGGCGTGCCGTTGCACTGCCGTGTGCCACGACGGCGAAACCGGTGTTGTCGGCAGCTCGCTTGGACAACTCGACCAACAGAGCGATACCCATCGAAGCGAGGAAATCAACCCCGCTGAGGTCGACAATCAGTCCGGAGATGTCGGTGTCGAGAAGTGCGAGGGCTTCCTGCTCCAGGAGCGGGGCGCTCGTCATGTCGACTTCGCCGTTGACGGACAACACGGCCACGGAGCCGTTGCGGGTCGTGGAAATAGTCATATGCGGATGCGCGGTCATGGGATCGTTCACCTTGTCATCATGCAAGATCGTGCCGATAGATGCACACATCGGTCCGTCGGCCGTAGCCGCGACCCTCCGTGACCACCCTGTGACCATGCCGTCGTGGAGTCTGTAATGTTCCCTTTCGAGCAGGGAGGGAGGGGCGCCGAGTGGACATGCACCGAGCGCAGAGCGAGTCGGTCGAACCACCGTCGTTGCTCCTCATCGAGGACGATCCGGGTGACGCGCTCATCGTGGAGGAACTCGTCGTCGACAGCGCCCCCGAGATGACCGTCGTGTGGGTACAGACACTTGCGCAGGCCCGCGACGAACTCGCCACATCGGCTCCCGACTGCGTACTTCTCGACCTCCACCTGCCCGATGCGAGCGGGCTCGAAGCCGTTGCCCGCATCCAGGAGATCACAGATTCCGTCCCCATCGTCGTCCTCACCGGCCTCGCGGAGGAACAGACCGGCCTCGCCGCGTTGTCCGTGGGCGCCCAGGACTATCTCGTCAAGGGACGTGTCGAACCCGATCTGTTCGGCCGCGCCGTCCGCTACGCCATCCAGCGAAAGCAGACCGAGATCGCGGCGGCCGAACTCCAGGCGAGCCAGCTGCACGCACAGGAGAACGCCCGACTCGAACGCGGACTGCTCCCGTCCCCGCTCCTGCGCAACGGTCAGGAGTTCGACGTCGTCTCCCGCTACCGCCCCGGCCGGTCGTCCGCTCTTCTCGGCGGCGACTTCTACGACGTCGTGCAGACCGACGACGGCACCGTCCACGTTCTCATCGGCGACGTCTCCGGCCACGGCCCCGACGAGGCAGCCCTCGGCGTCGGGTTGCGCATCGCGTGGCGCACGCTCGTGCTCAGCGGGGTCGACGGCCCCCGCCGCTTGCACCAACTCGAGGAGATCCTCGTCGCGGAGCGCACGGAGAGTCGCTTCTTCGCCTCGATGACGAACCTCACGATGTGTGCCGACCGCAGCACCGTCGAGGTCATGCGGGCCGGTCATCCCGGTCTGCTGCTCCGACATGGCGGAACCATCGACTGGGTCGAAGCGCCCGGTGGTCCGGCTCTCGGCCTGCTGCCGGGTGTGGCCACCTGGCCCGTCCACACGATGGAGTTGCCCGAGGACGGCGCGATCGTGCTGTTCACCGACGGATTGTTCGAGGGGCATCGCGGCGACGGCCCGGAACGACTCGGTGAGGAAGGACTCCTCGAGCTCGCGCGCGAACGCGCTCATCTGCCGGCTGCCGAGTTCACCGACTCGCTGATCGACGGTGCCGAGAAACTCGCGGACAGTAGGGGAGGACTGTCCGACGACGTCGCAGTCGTCCACGTGCAATGGAACAGGAAGTGATCACCACCGCATGACGAACAACGACGCAACGGGGGAGGCGGGAGACGTGCGTCGTTCGCCGTCCCGCGGGCTGACGGTCCAGGGCTGGTTCCTCCTCGTACTGGGCGTGATGGGGCTGCTGGTCGTCGTCGGCACTGTGGTCGGCAGCCACTTCCTCCGTGAGACGACGGAGTACTCCAACTACGTGCGCGACCGAATCCAGCCCGCCCGCGTCGAGGCGTACCGGTTGCAGTCGGCGCTGATCAACCAGGAGACGGGCGCGCGGGGTTACATCCTCGCCGCCGACCCCGAGTTCCTCCGCCCCTACGAGGACGGACGACGCGACGAGGAGGCCGCGGCCGCCGAGTTGCGTGCCCTCGTCGGCGACGAGGAGGACCTGATGGCGGATCTCGAAGCGATCGAAAGGCACGCAGCGGAATGGCGGCGCGTGTACGCCGAACCCCTCATCTCCACTGTTGTGCCGGGAGAGCCCCGGTTCGTCGACCCCGCCGCCGTCGCAGCGGGGCGTGATGCCTTCGACAGGATCCGGGCCGCATTCGCCGTCCAGAACGCCGACCTCACGCAGGCCCGAGAAGACGGCATCGCCACCCTCGAGGACACCCGGACCACGCGGGATCGCATCCTCGCCGGCATGGTCGTGGTCTTCCTCCTCACCGGCGTCGGTCTGGCCGTTCTGCTCCAGATGATCGTGGTCCGACCGATCCAGCGGCTGCGGCAGGCCTCGCGCAAGGTGGTCGCGGGGGAGAACTTCGACGTCGAGATCGAACCGCAGGGTCCCGCCGACATCCGGGCACTCGGCCGGGATGTCGAGGACATGCGTGAGCGGATCGTGCGCGAACTGCAGGTCGCGCACGAACGCGAGGAGCAACTCGAGAACCAGACGACGGAACTGCGACGCTCGAACTCCGAACTCGAACAGTTCGCCTACGTCGCCTCCCACGACCTGCAGGAGCCGCTCCGCAAGGTCGCGTCCTTCTGTCAGCTGCTCGAGAAGCGCTACGGCGACCAGCTCGACGAACGCGGCAGCCAGTACATCGCCTTCGCGGTCGACGGCGCGAAGCGTATGCAGGTGCTCATCAACGACCTGTTGACCTTCTCGCGGGTCGGACGAGTCAGCGACGCGCACGTCCGCACCGAACTGGACGTGACCCTCGACGCGGCCCTGACGAACATCTCCCAGGCGGTCGAGGAATCCGGCGCGAGGATCGCCCGGCCCGAGTCGCTGCCGACGATCGTGGGCGATCCCACACTGATGATCATGTTGTGGCAGAACCTCATCGGAAACGCGATCAAGTTCCGCCAAGAAGACCGGCCCGTGGAGATCCGTGTCGACTGCGAGGAGATCGTCGACGGGGACGACGAGTTCTGGCGATTCTCCGTGCAGGACAACGGCATCGGCATCGCCGAGGAGTTCGCCGACAAGGTCTTCGTGATCTTCCAGAGACTGCACGGCCGGGACGTGTACACCGGAACCGGCATCGGCCTCGCGATCTGCCGCAAGATCGTCGAATACCACGGTGGAGAGATATGGCTCGACCCGCAGTATCGGGACGGCAGTCGGTTCTGCTTTACGATTCCCAAGGCAGGCGACGACATGTCTGCAACCGAAGTCGCTCTGAAAGGGGCATCTGCATGAGCGTTTCCGGGCGGCCGATCGACGTCCTCCTCGTCGAGGACGACCCCGGCGACGAATTGATGACGCGCGAAGCGTTCGAGGACAACAAGATCGGAAACACCCTTCACGTGGTCCGCGACGGCGAGGAAGCACTCGACTTCCTCTACCGGCGCGGGGAGTACGAGAACGCCCCTCGGCCCGACCTGATCCTCCTCGACCTGAACCTGCCCAAGTACGACGGACGGCAGGTCCTCGAACAGGTCAAGTCCGACACCGACCTCACCGACATCCCCGTCGTCGTCCTCACCACCTCGGCAGCGGAAGAGGACATCCTCCGCAGCTACAAACTGCACGCCAACGCGTACGTGACGAAGCCGGTCGACCTCGACCAGTTCATCCGCGCGGTGCGCCAGATCGACGAGTTCTTCGTCCAGGTGGTGCGCCTGCCGCGACGCTGAGCGCGCGTGGTCTACAGACGACATCGGGCGGATCCTGTCGAAGGATCCGCCCGATTCGTGTTCGTGAAGGTTGCCGGCTCAGACGCCGAAGTCGGCCTTCACCTGCTGGGTGCGCTTGTGCTCGACGAAGAAGGACAGGAACGGGATGGTGCCCGCCAAAAGCGTCCACACCGTCCGGGCGATCGGCCAGCGCACCTTGATCGACAGGTCGAAGGTGAGAACCAGGTACACCGCGTACACCCAGCCGTGCACGATCGCGATCCAGGCCGGCACGTTCTCGACACCGATGATGTACTTGGCGACCATCTCACCGGTGAGGATCAGCAGCCAGATACCGGTCGCGTAGGCGAGCACGCGGTAACGCAGCAGAGCGGACCGGATCTTCTTCCGGTCGGCCTCACTGACGACGCGCGGCGTGGTGGCCTGGCCGGACGCCTGCTCGGGGGTCGTGCTCACTGAGCGCTCCTATCGGACCTGCGCGCGAGCTGCGCGAGGTACTCGTTGTACTCGTTGATCTGTTGTGCGTCGGGATCCGCGGCCTCCTGCTCGCGTGCCTCGGCGAGCGTGCGCGGACGGGTGGGAAGAAGATCCTCGGGGATCTCGGTGGGCTCGTCCGGCTCGGACGGGCGTCGTCCGCCGGTGCTCTCGGCTTCCTGCTCCTCGGCCTCGAGGCGGACGAAGCGCCGGTAGGCGTAGACGCAGAAGAAGGCGAAGGCCGGCCACTGGAGGGCGTAGCCGAGATTCTGGTAGGTGCCGCCGACCGCTTCGAACCGGACCCACTGCCAGTAACCGAGGCCGAGGCATCCGGCCGCGGCCACCAGAACCAGGATGATCAGGGCCAACCGGCGGGGAGGGCGATGCTCGGACACGCCCTCGACGGTACCCGAACGGTGCACCGACCTGCCAAGACCGATCGGTGCACCGTGGGTGAGGTCACGTGGTGCGCGAGGGGGGACTCGAACCCCCACGCCCGTACGGGCACCAGGTTCTAAGCCTGGAGCGTCTGCCATTCCGCCACTCGCGCGTCACGGACACAATACGTCACCTTCTCCGTTCCGCTTCTCGAAGGTGAACCGGCGTCGTCCGGCCCAGGTCGGTGTCTGGCTGTGGCAGTTGGGGCACAGAAATCGGACGTTGTCGGGTCTCGAATCGTTGGGATTGCCGTCGATGTGGTCGATATGAAAGACCAGTGGTCGGCCGTACCAATGCGGCTCCGTGCCGCAACCCGCGCACTTGTGTGGGCGGCCGGACTCGAGGAGAGCCCGACGCAGCAGATGAGGTCTGGTTCGTGGCGAGCCTGCTGGTGTCTCGACCAGGATCGTGGTCCAGTGCCGCTTCACCACAGGTCCACCCTGAAGGTGAGGTCGGCCGGTGAAGTGGGACGTATCGATTCCGAGCGCCCTGATCCTGCGGGCCAGATGCGTGTGATGTCCTCCGTTGGGCTTGAGACCGAAGTACCGTATGACCTCGGCAAAGTTGGTGCAGTTGCGTACTGCCTCTTCGAGCATCTCCTTCGTGTACTTGACCGGTTGCGTCACCGTGTCCCCGCTTCCGCCTCGACACTCGACGCGGCCGGAGCCGGGTCGAGTGTTTCGGTAGGTCGGTTGTGCCGGCTTCTCCTGGCCCACGTGGGCGTCTGGCTGTGGCAGTTGGGGCACAGGAAGCGGAGATTCTCCGGCCGGGAATCGTTCGAATTGCCGTCGATGTGGTCGACGTGAAGTGCGAGCGGCGCACCCATCCATTCAGGATCGGAGCCACAGTTCTCGCATTCATGCGGACGGCCGGATTCGAGGAGCGCCCGTCTGAGGCGGGCAGTTTCTCTACGGTTCGAGCCGACCGGAGCGACCGTGAGCACCTCCGACCAGTGCAAGCGGTTCGGAGCCGGTAGTCCCTTCTGGTGGGCCATGCCCCGGAAGTGGGAAATATCGATTTCGTAGAACCTGATCCATCGGTTGATGTTGGCGTAGTTGCCGCCGGCTTCCTTCAAACCGAATTGCCTCAACACGCCCGCGACGCTGGTCGCCTTCGCGACCGCCTCCTCGAGGACCTCCCGCGTGTACTTCACCCTTCTCCCCACCGTACCCCCTGTCGAATATTTGTTCGATTCGCCCGAAGGCTATCTCGGGGCGCCGACACTTTTTCGATCTTGCGATGCACGATCCGCGACGCCCGTCAATAGGTAACGATTTGATAACGAAAAACGTGAGGGATTCCTCGGGTTCATGGACGTCCACGCATCGGCGCAGCCAGGAGTGATTCGGGTTACCGACCAGTTACTTTCGAGCGGACATGTGAGGGAAATCACTGGTGGGGGAGGTGCCGGGCAAACTGCGCGAAACAAAACATGAGGAACCCCTCATGATTTTGTGCGAACCTGGGCGTGCCCGAACAGCGGACCACTAGTCCAGCAGCACACCGGCGCGCAGCGCTGACACACGAAGCCTCGACGCCGGGGTGTTCAGGAGAGGAACCACACGCGTGACGATCGACGAGACCACACCAGGCGACAACGGACGGAACTCGAAGGCATCACGACGCACCACCGATCGGTCCACGGCAGCCGCTCCGGCCCGTGCCCTGGTCGACAAGCTCCTCGCGGGTGAGCCCTACGCGCTCGCATTCGGCGGCCAGGGTGCCCCCTGGCTCACCTCGCTCGAGGAGCTCAGCCGCGACAACGGACTCGAACCGGTCCTCACCGACCTGGTCAACCGCGCCACCGCGCACCTCGCCCCGGTCGCGAGCGACCTCGTCGTGGTCCGTCCGACGGGCTTCGACCCCGTCGCGTGGATCCTCGAGGCCGAACTCGCCGACGAGGACGACGCGCCCGCCGGCCCCTCCGAAGCAGCTCTCACCTCTGCCGCCGTGTCGCTTCCCGGCGTCTTCCTCACCCAGGTCGCCGCGCTGCGCGCGCTCGCGAACCAGGGCCTCGACGTCGACTCCGTCGCGCCGAGCGCGGTCATCGGCCACTCGCAGGGCGTCCTCGCCGTCGAGTCCGTCGCCGCCGCCGGCCGCAAGGACGCCGAGATCCTCGCCATCGCCCAGCTCATCGGTGCCGCCGCGACCCTCGTCGGTCGCCGCCGCGGCCTGATCTCCGGCGCCGGCAAATACCCGATGCTCGCCGTCGCCAACGTCGACCCCGAGCGCCTGCGCGCGATCGTCGCGGAGGTCTTCGAGGGTCAGGATCCCGAGCGCAGCGCCGTCGTCGCCATCCGTAACGCCCGTCGTCGTGTCGTGCTGTCGGGCCCGCCCGCCGCCCTCGAGCGCGTGCAGCAGCGCTGCGAGCAGATCTCCGCCGCGGAGACCCGCGAGCGCGAGGCCAAGAAGCGTGGTGGCGCCGTGTTCTCCCCGACCTTCGAGCCCGTCGCGGCCGAGGTCGGCTTCCATCACCCCGCCTTCGCGGACGCCGTGGACCAGGTCGCCGACTGGGCCGCCCGTTGCGAGCTCGACGCCGAGCTCGCGCGCAGCCTGGCGCAGGCCATCCTCGTCTCCCCGATCGACTGGGTCGAGCAGGTCGACTCCGCCGTCGCGTCCGGCGCCTCGTGGATCCTCGACCTCGGTCCGGGCGAGCTCCTCACCCGCATGACGAGCTCGGGCCTGCGTGGTCAGGGCGTCGGCATCATCGCCGCCGCGACCCGCGGCGGTCAGCGCAACCTCCTCACCCCGGGCGCCGAGCCCGAGGTTCCGCGTGCCTGGTCGGAGTTCGCTCCGAAGCCGGTCGCGCTGCCCGACGGCCGCATCGCCGTCGAGACGGCCTTCACCCGCCTGACGGGCCGCTCACCGATCCTGCTCGCGGGCATGACCCCCACGACCGTCGATCCGAAGATCGTCGCCGCGGCCGCGAACGCCGGACACTGGGCCGAGCTCGCCGGTGGCGGCCAGGTCACCGAGCAGATCTTCGCCGACCACGTCGCCGAGCTCACGGAGTTGCTCGAACCGGGTCGCGCCGTCCAGTTCAACTCGATGTTCCTGGACCCCTACCTGTGGAAGCTGCACGTCGGCGGCAAGCGCCTCGTGCCCAAGGCCCGCGCGGCGGGTGCGCCCTTCGACGGTGTCGTCGTCACCGCCGGTATCCCGGAGCTCGACGAGGCCGTGCAGATCATCTCCGACCTGCGTGAGGCCGGCATCGAGCACGTCGCCTTCAAACCGGGCACGGTCGCGCAGATCCGTTCGGTGATCCGCATCGCGAACGAGGTCCCGGACTACCCGGTCATCGCCCACATCGAGGGCGGACGCGCGGGTGGTCACCACTCGTGGGAAGACCTCGACGACCTGCTCCTCGACACCTACGCCGAGCTGCGCACGCGCCCGAACCTGGTGCTGTGCGTCGGCGGTGGCATCGGCACGCCGGAGAAGGCGGCCGAGTACCTGACCGGTCGCTGGTCGACCGTCTACGGCTTCCCGGCCATGCCGCTCGATGGCATCCTCGTCGGCACCGCCGCGATGGCGACCCTCGAGGCCACGACGGCTCCCGAGGTCAAGCAGCTGCTCGTCGACACCCCCGGCACCCCCGACTGGGTCGCCGCCGGCACCGCGACCGGCGGTATGGCCTCCGGCCGCAGCCAGCTCGGCGCCGACATCCACGAGATCGACAATGCTGCGTCGCGCACGGGTCGCCTCCTCGACGAGGTCGCCGGTGACGCCGATGCCGTGGCCGCCCGCCGCGACGAGATCATCGAGGCCCTGAACGGAACGGCGAAGCCGTACTTCGGTGACCTCGACACCATGACCTACCTGCAGTGGCTCGAGCGTTACCTCGAGCTGGCCGTCGGTGCGGACAACGGCGCCGAGTTCGATTGCGGCACCGACCTCGCGGACGTCCTCGCCGAGGCGCACACCAGCCCGTGGCTGGACGTGTCCTGGCGTGAGCGTTTCCGCGACATGCTGCAGCGCGCCGAGGCACGCCTGCATCCCGTCTGCCGGGGCCCGATCCCGACCCTGTTCGACGACGACGCGGTGCTCGAGCGTCCGTACGCCGCGATCAAGTCGCTGCTCGCGCAGTACCCCGACGCGGGCGAGGTCGTGCTGCATCCCGCCGACGTACCGTTCTTCGTGTCGCTGTGCCGCACGCCCGGCAAGCCCGTGAACTTCGTTCCGGTCGTCGACCAGGACGTGCGTCGCTGGTGGCGTTCGGATTCGCTGTGGCAGGCCCACGATCCGCGGTACTCCGCAGACCAGGTCTGCGTCATCCCCGGCACCGTCGCCGTCGCCGGTATCACCCGCGTCGACGAGCCGGTCGGTGAACTCCTCGACCGCTTCGAGAAGGCCACGGCCGACGAGCTCGTCGCCGAGGGCGTGGAGCCGGTCGAGCTCGCCGCGCGTCGCCACCGCGACATCGCGCCGGGTCTGCTCGACGCCGTGCTGTCCTCGCCCGACGTCTCGTGGGCGGGTCGCCAGACCCGCAACCCGATCCACCGTCTCGGTGATCTGGACGAGTGGACCGTCGAGTCGGAGACCGCTGCCTCGCACGCCCCGACGGGTGCGACCCTGACGATCCTCGACGACGAGCACGTCGGCCTGCGGGTTCCGCTGGTGCGCGACAAGGCCGTCGAGATCCGCCTGACCGTGCCCTCCTCGGTCGTCTCCGGTGGCGCGCCCGTCGTCACCGAGGCCGACGCCGATGCGTCGATGTCCGCGCTGCTCGGTGTCGCCGCCGGTCAGGAACTGCCCGAGGTCAAGAAGGGCGCTGCCCGCATCACCCTCGGCTGGCTGCCGGAGAAGATCGCCGACCACGCCGGTGTCACCGGTTCGGGCCTGCCCGTGAACCTGACGCCGAGCGGCAACGGTGTGCCCGATGTGCTCGTGGGTGCCTGCTGGCCGGCCGTCTTCGCTGCGTTGGGCGCCGCCCGCACCGAGACCGATCTCTCGGTCATCGAGGGCATGCTCGACCTGGTCCACCTGGATCACGCGATCGACGTCAAGAACGGTCTGCCCACAGATCCCGCCTTCCTGGGCGTCAAGGCCGAGGTCACCGGTGTCTCCGACACCGACCTGGGTCGCGTCGTCGAGGTCGACGTGGTCATCACCGCCGACAGCGGTGACGGATCCGGCGACCGCGTGGTCGCCACCCTGGCCGAGCGGTTCGCGATCCGCGGCCGCACCGGCACTGCCGATCTCGCCGATCCGGTCCGCGCCGGTGGTGCTCTCACCGAAGCCGTCGCCGAGACGCCGCGCCGCCGCCGCCGCGACGCCGTGATCGTGGCGCCGACCGACATGAGCGCTTTCGCGAAGGTCTCCGGCGACCACAACCCGATCCATACCTCCGACAACGCCGCGCTGCTCGCCGGTCTCGGAAGCCCGATCGTCCACGGCATGTGGCTGTCGGCCGCTGCCCAGCAGGTCGTCACCGCGATCGAGCAGGACGCGAAGCTGCCGGTCCGTCGCCTGACGGCCTGGACCACCCGCTTCCTGGGCATGGTCCGTCCGGGCGCGAAGATCGACGTGCGCGTCGACCGCATCGCCACGGACGGTGGAGCCGAGGTCGTCGAGGTCGGTTGCCGCGTCGACGGTGACCTTGTGATGGTCGCGACCGGCCGTATCGCCGCGCCGAAGACCGTCTACGCCTTCCCGGGCCAGGGCATCCAGCGTCCCGGCATGGGCCTCGACGCCCGTGCCCGCTCGAAGGCCGCCCGCGAGATCTGGGAGCGCGCCGACAAGCACACCCGCGAGGCTCTCGGCTTCTCGATCCTGGCCGTGGTCCGCGACAACCCGACGGTCCTCAAG
>Ga0180215_1001675_pt1 | contig 23811 bp, 19 predicted proteins | sample eDN3rd37CBELigBY_FD_128871 | JGI IMG/M metagenome (GOLD analysis project Ga0180215, IMG submission 128871) | Enriched backyard soil microbial communities from Emeryville, California, USA - eDNA 3rd pass 37_C BE-Lig BY (version 2) (version 2) | ecosystem: Environmental > Terrestrial > Soil >...
AGCTCGCCGCCGTCGAGGTGGACGGTGACCGGCGAGTCGCCGCCGCGCAGGACGTGCGCGACCGCCGCGCCGCTCGCTCCGGTGCCGCTGGACAGCGTCTCCCCCACCCCGCGCTCGAAGATCCGCGCCCGGATCGCGTCCGGCGCGAGCTCGCGCCAGAAGCTGACGTTGGTGCGGTTGGGGAAGATCGGGGCGCGCTCGATCCTGGGCCCGAGCACGGCGAGATCCACCGCGTCGGGGTCCTCGACGCGGATCGCGCACTGCGGGTTGCCGATGGCGACGTGCTGGAAGCGCAAGCCCTCTACTTCGCCCTGCCCGTCCGGCGGTCCTTGCGGAAAATGCTCGGACGTGGTTCTGGCGCGGCCCATGTCCACGCGGCAGGTGGTCGGGCCGGTGATCGTCGGGCGAATCTCCCCCGCCTTGGTCTGGATCGAAAACGTGTCCGCGTCCGTCCAGCCGTTGCGCCGCAGGTACAGGATCGCCTCGCGCGCGCCGTTGCCCGACAGCTCCGCCTCGCTGCCGTCCGGGTTGAAGATCCGCAGCCGCGCCACGAACCCCGGCTCGTCCGGCTGGTGCAGCACGAGCACGCCGTCCGCGCCCGGGCCGAAGTGCGGGTCGCACAGCCGCCGGACGTCGTTCGGGGTCAGGGCGACCTCCTCGAAGATGAGGTAGTCGTTGCCCAGCGCCTGCCACTTCTCGAAGCGCACGGCGTCAGATGATGGCGACAAGCTCGGCGGGGAGGTCCTGTGGGGCGCGAACGGTCACGGCGACGAGGTGATCGCGACAAGCTCGGCGGCGACGTCTCGCGGGGCACGGGCGGTCACGGCGACGAGGTCATGGCGGCGAGCTCGGCGGCGACGTCCTCAGGGGTCCGGCCCGTCATGTCGACCAGGTGCGTGTTGGGCAGCTTGCGCAGCCAGGTGAGCTGGCGCTTGGCGTAGCGGCGGGTCTTCGTGCGCATGGCCTCGATGTCGCCGGCGAGCAGCTCCTCGAAGCCGAGCGCCTTGCGGGCGGTGGCGGACGCGCGCGCGGCGGCGCGGGCGACCTCGTCGCGCACGCCGGCCTGGAGCATCGCGTCGATGCGGGCGTCGATGCGCTTGGCCAGCTCCTCGCGGTCCATGACCAGCGCCGCGAGCAGCGTCGGGTGGCGGGTGTGCGAGGTCCACAGCTCGCTCGAGGTCGTGTGCGGCTCGTGGCCGGCGTCGAGCAGCTCGTGCGCTCTGAGGATGCGCTGGCGGTCGGTCGGCTCGATCCCGGCGGCGACGCGGTCGGGCAGCGCGGCGTGCAGCTCGTGCAGCGGGCGCGGGTCGTTGGCCCAGCGCGCGCGGATGTGGTCGGGCACGGGCGGGCGCAGCTCGAGGTCGGCGAGGGCCGCGCGTAGGTACAGGCCCGTTCCGCCGACCACGATCGGGCGCTTGCCCTGCGCGAGCAGGCCGTCGATCTCGGCGTGCGCGAGCTCGGCGTAGGCGCCGGCGGAGAACGTCCGCTCGAGCGGCACGAAGCCCAGCAGCCGGTGCTCGAGCCGCGCCTGCTCGCGCGGCGTCGCCGCGCCGGTGAGGATCGGCAGCCCGTCGTAGACCTGCAGCGCGTCGGCGGACACCGCCACCGGGTCCTCCCCGCGCTCGCGCAGCCGGTCGGCGAGCGCGATCGCGACAGCGGTCTTCCCCACGCCGGTGGGGCCGAAGACGGCGATGACCTCAACCACGGCGCTCCAGTATGGGGCGCAGTATCGTCAACCTCGTCATGCCCGTCCGCATCGGCACAGGCCTCTCGACCGTCCCGGACGCGCGCACGGCGGCGCTCGAGGCCGCGAACGCGGCCAGCGTGGGCCTCCACGGAGCGGACTGCGACCTCGCCGTCGTCTTCATCTCCGGCGGCATCCTGGCCGCGCCGGACGAGGCGCTGGCCGCGATCCACGAGGTGCTCTCGCCCGACGAGCTGATCGGCTGCGGCGCGGGCGGCGTGATCGCCCACGGGCGCGAGATCGAGACCGGCTCGGCCGTCTCGGTCTGGGCGGCCTCGCTCGGCCCGGACGGCACCTCGATGGCCTTCCACGCCACCGTCGAGGAGCTCGAGGAGGGCACGGGCGCGCTGACCGGCATGGCCGACCTCTCCGGCGCCGCCGGAGCGATCCTGCTCGCCGACCCGGTCACGTTTCCGACCGACGCCGTCCTGCGCTTCCTCTCGGAGTCCGCGCCCGCGCTGCCGCTGCTCGGCGGCCTCGCGTCCGGGCGCACCCTCGACGACGAGGCGGTCCTGTTCGTCGGCGAGGAGGTCGTGGCCGAGGGCGCCGTCGGCGTCCGGCTCGACGGCGTCGAGGTGCTGCCCATGGTCTCCCAGGGCGCGGCGCCGATCGGCCCCGAGCTGACGATCACCGCCGGCGAAGGGCACGTGATCGGCGAGCTCGCCGGCAAGCCCGCGCTCGAGAAGCTCAAGGAGACGATCGAGGCGCTGCCGCCCGAGGACCTCCGGCTCGTCCAGGGCGGGCTGCTGGTCGGCATCGTCGTGGACTCCAACCAGCCCGACTACCTGCAGGGCAACTTCCTCGTGCGCGGCCTCGTCGGCGCCGACCCCGCGACCGGGCAGGTCGCGGTGGCCGCCGACGTCCACCCGGGCCAGGTCGTCCGGCTGCACGCGCGCGACGCCGAGAGCGCCGACCGCGACCTGCGCGAGGCGCTGTCGATCCGCATGACCGCGCTCGGCGGGCGCACGCCCGCGGGCGCGCTCGTCTTCGCCTGCAACGGGCGCGGCCGCGGCATGTTCGGGCGCGCCGACCACGACGCCGAGGCCGTCGCCGACGCGCTGGCGGGCGCCCCCTCGGCCGGGTTCTTCGCCGCGGGCGAGATCGGGCCCGTCGGCGGCGGGTACTTCCTGCACTCGTTCACCGCGACCGTCGCGGTGTTCGCGTGAGCACGAAAGGAGAGCGATGAAGCTTGCGGGTACGCGGGTCCTGCTGACCGGCGCGACGGGCGGGTTGGGCCAGGCGATCGCGCGCGGGCTGCACGCCCGCGGCGCCTCCCTGACCGTCACGGGCCGGCGCGCCGACGTGCTCGAGCCGCTCGCGGCCGAGCTCGGCGCGCGCGTCGTCGTGTCCGACCTCTCGCTGCCGGACGCTCCGGCGAACCTGCTGGCCGAGGCCGGCGAGGTCGACGTGCTCGTCGCCAACGCCGGCCTGCCCGGCAGCGGCCGCCTGAACTCGTTCGCGCCCGAGGAGATCGACCGCGCCCTGACCGTCAACCTGCGCGCGCCGATGCTGCTCGCCCACGGCCTGCTCGACCAGATGCTCGAGCGCGGCTCCGGCCACCTGCTCTTCATGTCCTCCCTGGCCGGCCGCGCCGCCGCCCCCGGCTCGTCCGTGTACTCGGCGACCAAGTTCGGCCTGCGCGGCTTCGCGCTCGGCCTGCGCGAGGACCTCGCGCCGAAGGGCATCGGCGTCTCCGTCGTGCTGCCCGGCTTCATCAGCGACGCCGGCATGTTCGCCGACTCCGGCGCCAAGCTGCCTCCGTACGTGGGCACCAAACGCCCGGACGACGTCGCCCGCGCGGTCGTGAAGGCGATCGAGGGCAACCGCGCCGAGATCGACGTCGCGCCGCTGCCGTTGCGCGCGGGCGCGGTCCTCGCCTCGCTCGTGCCCGGGCCGGCGGGCACGGTGCAGCGCAAGCTCGGCGGCGCCGCGACCGCGGCGCAGTTCGAGCGCGGCCAGGTCGACAAGCGCTGAGGCGTCACAGAACCTTCACTCGGGCGCCCGTGGCGGCGGCGAGAGTCCGCGCCTGCAGTCACCCCCAAGTGTGAGAGGAGGCATGGATGCGCGTACTGCGCATTGCGTCGCTGGCGGCGGTCGGGCTCGCCGCCAGTGCGTCGGCGGTCGCCATCGGGCAGTCGGGACCCGACAAGAGCGCCGAACTGAAGGCCGCGATCGACATCTCCAAGCCGAAGAACATCATCCTGTTCATCGGTGACGGGATGGGCGAGGCCGAGGTGTCGCTCGCCCGCTACTACGCGAAGGGCGCCGCCGGGAAGCTGGCCATGGACGCGCTCCGGTTCCGGGGCGACGTCACGACCTACAACGTCGGCCCGGCGGCGGGGCCGCCGTATCCGCCCAACTATGTGCCGGACTCCGCGCCGACGGCGACCGCCTGGTCCTCGGGGATCAAGACGCTCGACGGCCGCGTCGGCCAGGGGCCGAGCACCGGCGTCACCGTTCCCGGCGAGAACTTCCAGACCTACATGGAGCTCGCGCGCGACCGCGGGCTCGCGACCGGCAACGTGTCGACGGCCGAGATCACCGACGCCACGCCGGCCGGGCCCTCCGCGCACATCTCCCAACGCGGCTGCCAGGGCCCGAACGACACCCGCAACGCCTGCCCGGGCGAGGCCAAGGCCGCCGGCGGCCTCGGATCGATCGCCGAGCAGCAGGCCGACGCGCGCTTCGACGTCGTCCTCGGCGGCGGCCGCTCGCGCTACCTGCAGCCGCTGGAGGCGGGCGGAACGCGCACCGTGCTCGACTACGCCACGCAGGAGCGCGGCTACAAGTACGTGGCCACGCGCGACGAGCTCGAGGCGGTCACGCGCCTCGCTCCGGGCGAGCGCCTGCTCGGGCTCTTCACCCCGGGCAACATGACCACCGAGTACGCGCCCCTGGTCGCCTCCGAGAACGGCGCCGGCTCGCCGACCACGCGCTGCACGCCGAACGACCGCGGCAGCGAGCCGAGCCTGAAGGAGATGACCGAAACGGCGATCTCGCTGCTCAAGGACAACCCGAAGGGCTTCGTGCTGCAGGTCGAGGGCGCCTCGATCGACAAGCGCGACCACGCCGCCGACGTCTGCGGGCAGATCGGCGAGACGATCGCGATGGACGACGCGATCGCCGCGGCGCTCGAGTTCCAGCGCACCAACCCGGACACGCTGATCCTCGTCACCGCCGATCACTCCCACACGAGCCAGATCGTCGGCGCCGGCGCGACGCCGCGCGGCTTCTACGCCACGCTGCAGACCGTCGACGGCCGGCCGATCCGCGTCTCCTACGCCACCGGCACGACGCCGGGCGGCCAAGGCCATACCGGCGCCACCGTGCCCGTGATGGCATCCGGCCCGCGCGCCGCCGACATCGTCGGCACGATCGACCAGACCGAGCTGTTCCCCGTGCTGACCAACACGCAGACCGGCGATGGCGCTGCCGCGCCGTCCGTGGTGGAACCGGCCGATGTCGGCGGCACGGTTCCGGCCACGCTCGCGCTCACGACCGGGCCCGCGCCCTCGTTCGGCGTGTTCCAGCCCGGCGTCGCGCGCGACTACACGGCGTCCACGACCGCGAACGTCGTCTCCACGGCCGCGAACGCGAGCCTGAGCGTGACCGATCCGAGCTCCGGCCCGGCGGGCCGCCTCACCAACGGCGAGTATGCCCTCGAGCAGCCGCTCGAGGCTCGGGCGGGCGACGGCGCGTTCGCGCCTGTGGGTGCCGCGCCGACGCCGCTCGCGGACTGGACCGCACCGGTCGCCAACGAGGCGGTCGCGCTGCAGTTCAGGCAGGCGATCGGCGCCGGCGAAGCGCTGCGCACCGGCAGCTACAGCAAGACGCTCACGCTGACGCTGAGCACCACCGCGCCGTAGCCCGGTCAAAACAGGCTCTCCTGGATCACCGTCTTCGGCCGCGCCGGCGGCGCGGCCGGGGCGGGGCGGCGGAAGCCGCGGCGGTGGCGGAAGCGGTCCGCCGGGTAGTCCTTGCGGACCCAGGGCGCGCCCGCGGCCTCCTCGATCTCACGGCGGGCGGCGGGCTGGAGGTAGGCGCCCTTGGCGTACAGGCGCTCGTAGCGGTCCAGCAGGTCCGGGCGCTCGGAGCGCAGCCAGTCGAAGAAGATCCGCCGCACCGAGCCGCGCAGGAACAGCGTCTGGCCGCCGATGTAGGTCGCGTTGGCCTCGGTGGCGGCGGCGAACAGGCGCTCGACCATCTCCGGCGAGTCGTTGATCCCGGGCATCAGCGGCGCGACCAGGACACCGGTCGGGATGCCGGCGCGGTTGAGCTCGGCGACCGCCTCGATCCGGGCCTTCGGGTTGGGGGTGTGCGGCTCGGTCGCGCGCCAGGCCTTCTCGTCCAGCGTCGGGATCGACAGGCAGGCCGTCATCTCCGTCACGGCCGCGATCTGCTTCATCAGGTCCAGGTCGCGCAGCAGCAGCGGCGACTTGGTGAGGATCGAGCACGGGTTGCGGAAGTCGCGCAGCGCCTCCCAGATGCCGCGCATTAGCTTGTAGCGGCCCTCGACCCACTGGTACGGGTCCGTGTTCGTGCCCAGCGCGACCCGCTCGCGCCGCCAGGACGGGCGCGCCAGCTCGGCCCGCAGGACCTCGGGGACGTTGACCTTGACGATGATCTCGCGCTCGAAGTCCCGCCCCGCGTTCATGTCCAGGTACTCGTGCGTGGGCCGCGCGAAGCAGTACACGCAGGCGTGGCTGCACCCGCGGTAGGGGTTGACCGTCCAGTCGAACGGCAGCCGGGCCGAGCGCGGGATCCGGTTCAGCGCCGATTTCGTGCGGATCTCGTGGAAGCGCATGTCGAGCGCCTCCGGCGCGTCGAACCGGCGGATGACGGTGGACGCCTCCATCCCGGGCAGGCGGCCGGCGTCGTCGGCGTCCACGTTCTGCGATTCCCAGCGCATGCGAACACATGTTCGCACAGGGGGCGGACGGACTGCACTTCCGTCGGGTACGCAAGCTCGGACCGCTCAGGGACAATCCCTGAGCGCCCGTCGGGCTCCCCCGGCCCGCGGGCGCCGACCAGCGTCCCTCTGAACGTTCGATTCCCGCTTTACGCGGCGCGTGAGAGCAGCGACTCGGTGCCGCTCAGGGTCTGCGAGGTCGCCGAGTGGATCTCCACCGGGACGATCTCCCCCGCCGCGGCGAGGCCGTCGAAGTTGACGACCTTGTTGTGGGTCGTGCGGCCGCGCAGGCGCGACGGGTCGTGCCGGGAAGCGCCTTCGACGAGCACGTCGAGCGTCCTGCCGACGAACCGCTGCGCGCGCTCGCGGGCGCGCCGCTGCACGGCCTCGACCAGGCGCTCCATGCGCTCCACGGCCACGTCGTGGTCGACGAAGTCCTCGACGAACCCGGCCGCCTCGGTGTCGCGCCGCGGCGAGTAGATGAACGTGAAGGCGCCGTCGAAGCCGACCTCCTCCACGACCTCGAGCGTCTCGCGGAAGTCCTCCTCGGTCTCCCCCGGGAAGCCGACGATGATGTCGGTCGTGAGCGCGCAGTCCGGCACGTGCTCGCGGATCAGCGCCACGCGGTCCATGAACCGCTCGCGCCCGTAGGTGCGGCGCATGCGCTTGAGGATCCGCGACGAGCCCGACTGCAGCGGCAGGTGGATGTGCTGGCAGACCGACTCCAGCTCCGCGTGCGCGCGGATGACGTCCTCGGTCATGTGCGCGGGGTGCGGGCTGGTGTAGCGGATGCGGTCGATGCCCTCGATCGCGTCGATCGCGTACAGCAGCTCGGAGAAGCGGCGCGGCTGCGGGCGCAGGCGGATGCCGTAGGAGTTGACGTTCTGGCCCAGCAGCGTGACCTCGCGCACGCCCTCGGCGGCCAGCTGCTCAACCTCCGCGACGAGCTCCTCGAACGGGCGCGAGACTTCGCGCCCGCGCGTCGTGGGAACGATGCAGAAGGAGCACTTCATGTTGCAGCCGGCCGAGATCTGCACCCAGGCGTGCACGTCGCGGGCGCGCTTGCCGGGCAGGTGGCCGGTGAAGCCCTCGAACTCGAAGAAGCCCTGGGCGGTCAGGCTGTCGCTGGTCAGGAACTCGGCGAGCTTGTGCACCTGGCCGGGCCCGAACGCCACGTCGACGAACGGGAACTGCCGGAAGACCTGCTCCTTCATCGACTGCGCCCAGCAGCCGCCGACGCCGATCACGCGCTCGGGGTCGCGGCGCTTGAGCGCCCGCGCCTCGTGCAGGTGCGCGACGAAGCGCTCGTCGGCCTTCTCGCGGATCGAGCAGGTGTTGAACAGGATCAGGTCCGCGTCCGCGCGCTCGGGCACCTCGGTGTAGCCGAGCGACTCGAGCATGCCCTTCATGCGCTCGGAGTCGTGCTCGTTCATCTGGCACCCGAAGGTGGTCACGTGGAAGCGCTTCATTGCGGCTATCGAGCGTAGTCGGTCGCGCGCGACTCCCGGATGACGGTGACCTTGATCTGGCCCGGGTACTCGAGCTCCTGCTCGATCTCGCGGGCGATCTCGTGGCTGAGCAGGACCGCGCCGTCGTCGTCGAGCGTGCCCGGCATGACCATCACGCGGATCTCGCGGCCGGCCTGCATCGCGTAGACCTTGTCCACGCCGTCGTGGCGGGTGGCGATCTTCTCCAGGTCGCGCAGGCGCTTGACGTACTGCTCCAGCGACTCGCCGCGGGCGCCGGGACGCGCGCCGGAGAGCGCGTCGGCGGCCTGCACGATCACGGCCTCGACGGTCTGCGGCTCGACCTCGTTGTGGTGGGCCTCCATCGCGTGCGCGACCGCCTCGGACTCGCCGTGGCGGCGCGCGAGGTCGCCGCCGACGAGCGCGTGCGGGCCCTCGACCTCGTGGCTGACGGCCTTGCCGATGTCGTGCAGGAGCGCGGCGCGGCGGGCCGTCTTGGCGCTCGCGCCGAGCTCCTCGGCCATCATCGCCGCCAGGTGCGCGCACTCGATGCTGTGCGCGAGCACGTTCTGGCCGTAGCTCGTGCGGTACTTCAGGCGCCCGAGGATGCGGACCAGCTCGTCGTCGAGCCCTTGGACGTTGGCGTCCAGCGCCGCCTGCTCGCCGCACTCGACGATGTGGTTCTCGAGCTCGGACTTGGCCTGGTAGTAGGTCTCCTCGATCCGGGCCGGGTGGATGCGCCCGTCGCTGAGCAGCTTCTCCAGGGTCATCCGCGCGATCTCGCGGCGGACGCCGTCGAAGCCGGACAGGATGACCGCGTTCGGGGTGTCGTCGATGATGAAGTCGACGCCCGTGAGGTGCTCCAGCGCGCGGATGTTGCGGCCCTCGCGGCCGATGATGCGGCCCTTCATGTCGTCCGCGGGCAGCTGGACGACGGACACCGTGGTCTCGGCCGCGTGGCCGGCGGCGAGCCGCTGCATCACGACCGCGAGGATGTTGCGCACGCGGCGGTCGGCGTCGCGCTTGGTCTCCTCCTCGATCTGGCGCACGAGCCGGGCGGAATCGTGGCGGATCTGGTCCTCGAGCTCCTTGAGCAGGAGGTTCTTGGCCTGGCTGGCCGACAGGCCCGAGACGCGCTCGAGCTCGCGGATGTGGCGCTCGTGCGCCTCCGCGGCCTGCGCGAGGCGCTCCTCGAGGCGCTGCTCGCGCAGGTCGAGCTCCGCGCTGCGGGCCTCGATCGCCGCTTCGCGCGAGAGCAGCCGCTCCTCCAGGCGGCCGATCTCCTGCCGGCGGGCGAGCGCGTCGTCGGCCTCGGCCGTGGCGGCCTTGGCCTTTTCGCTGTCAGGCGCGCTCGCGGGCCGGGTGGACGGCGGGACCGTGCCGGCCGCCGCGTACCCGGGGGCACGCTTCACCAGCAGCAGCGCCGCGACCACCAGGCCGGCCGCGAGAACGGCCGCCGCGATCACGATTTCCATTGTCCGTGTCCTCTCTCCGTACGCCGCCCTGCAGGGCGCGGCGAGATCCGATGCTTCGCATTGTCAGAAGGCGGCAGACCCGGTCGTGCCCGGGGCCCGGAGCGAGGTCAATCAAGCATGAAGGCGGCCGTATGCCGCCGCGTCAGGTTCGGCGGCTCAGGTCGGTGTTCGTGGTGGCCGAGCGGGGCTCGGTGGGCGTTCTCGCCCGGGGTGGTGCTTCCTCGCCGTCATCGCTGAAGCTGCTGGATATCGCTCAGAAAATGGTTTGTTTGCTGCAGTTTCATTGGGCCCGAGCGGACCCGGTCTGTCGCTGGCCGGATCGTAGTACCGGAACGTGCCGCACGCAATCCGCTACGGGGCGTCCGAGTACGCGAGGCCGACTCCGCAGTGCCGGCAGCGGAAGCGGTACGCGGTCTCCCCCGCCGCCTCCGTGCGGCCGACGAACGCGGCGCCGTCCGCGCAGTGGTAGAGCCAGTGCTCCTGCTGGTGGCCGGTGAAGCCCGGCGTGCGCTCGGCGATCTCGTCCAGCACGCGGCCCGGGACGTCGTCGGGCACGTCGTCGCGGCGGACGTCGGTGAACTCGACCTGCAGGCGGGCGGCCGCCGAGCCGTCGGCGATGCACCAGGGGCAGAGCGGGCTCGGGACGTCATCGGAGGCGGCGAAGACGGGGCCCGCGTAGATGTACCCGTAGGCGTGGCCGCAGAGCGCGCACGGCGTCGTCGCCGCTATGACCTCGCCGGTCCTGAGCGGGTCGGGGTGGTACGGGAACTCGGGGAACGGCGGCGCGGGCTCGAGCGTCGGCGCGTCCGCCCGCTCGTGTTTGCGCCTTCGCAGCCACAGCGCCATGGGGTCAATCGTTCCACGGCGGTCGAATCAGTCGGTATCGATCGTTCGTCCGGCGTGGCGGCGCAGGGCATCGTGGGCGAGCTCGAGCTCGTAGCCCTTGCGCACGAGGAAGCCGAGCGCGCGTTCGAGGTCCCTCGGGGTCTCGGGCGGGTTGGGGAAGCGGCGCCTGAGCAGCTCGGCGGCGGCGTCGAGCTCGTCGTGCGCGGTGGCCTCGAGCGCCGGGCGGATGTGGAGGCGGTCGACGCCGAGCTCCTGGAGGCGGCGCTCGATGCGCTCCGAACCCCAGCCGTCGAGGCTGCGGCGATCCTCGGCGAAGCGGCGCGCGAAGGCGGCGTCGTCGATGTAGCGGCCTTCTCTGAGCGCCTGGACGACCTCCTCGGCGAGGTTCGGGTCGACGCGCTTGCGGGCGAAGTTACGGCGCACCTCGGCCTCGGTGCGGTCGCGGTGGGCCAGGAAGCGCCAGGCGACGTCGAAGGCCTCCTGGCGGCGCTGGTCGGCCTCGTAGGCCGCGTCCGAGCCGGGGATGGGTTCGTCGTGGCGCGTGGTCACGGCGCGGTGTGGAACGGCGTCACGTGCGGTCCTCGACGGCGAGACCCGGGGGGTGCGCTCGGAAAGCTTCCTGTGAGGAAACGTTGCGAGCGCACCCCCCGCGGGATCACGTCCGCCTCGCGGTGGGCCCCCGGGCGCGGCCCTCCCCTAGGCGGCGCCCACCAGGGCCGCGGCAGCGGCCGGGTCGCCTTCGATGGGCTCGACGAGGTCCTGGTTGACGCCGAGCACCTCGTAGACCTTGGACTCGATCTCCTTGGCCACCTCGGGGTGCTGGTCCAGGTAGGCCTTGGCGTTCGCGCGGCCCTGGCCGAGGCGCTCGTCGCCGTAGGAGAAGAACGAGCCGGACTTCGAGACGATCGAGTGCTCGAGCCCGAGGTCCAGGATGCAGCCCGAGGTCGAGATGCCCTTGCCGAACTCGATGTCGAACTCGGCCTGCTTGAACGGCGCCGCAACCTTGTTCTTGACGACCTTGACGCGGACGCGGTTGCCCACGGCCTCCGTGCCGTCCTTGAGCGTCTCGATGCGGCGGATGTCCAGCCGCTGGGAGGCGTAGAACTTCAGCGCGCGGCCGCCCGGCTGGGTCTCCGGCGAGCCGAACATGACGCCGACCTTCTCGCGGATCTGGTTCGTGAACAGGCACAGCGTCTTCGTGCGGTTCAGGTTGCCGGCGAGCTTGCGCATCGCCTGCGACATCATCCGCGCCTGCAGGCCGACGCTCTGGTCGCCCATCTGGCCCTCGAGCTCCGCGCGCGGCGTCAGCGCCGCGACCGAGTCCACGGCCACGACGTCGACGGCCCCGGAACGCACGAGCATGTCGGCGATCTCGAGCGCCTGCTCGCCGTAGTCGGGCTGCGAGACGAGCAGCTCGTCGATGTTCACACCGATCTTCTGTGCGTAAAGCGGATCCATCGCGTGCTCGGCGTCGATGAACGCGCACACGCCGCCGAGCTTCTGCGCCTCGGCGATCACGTGGTAGATCAGCGTCGTCTTACCCGAGGACTCCGGACCGAAGATCTCCACGATCCGGCCGCGCGGGATGCCGCCGATCCCGAGCGCGAGATCCAGCGAGAGCGCGCCCGTCGGAATCGCCTCGACCTTGACCTGAGCCCCCGGATCACCCATCCGCATGACGGTGCCCTTGCCGAACTGGCGCTCGATCTGGGACAGGGCGCCCTGCAGGGCTGTGTCTCGTGCCTTCAAGGGGTCCTGGTTGCTCATGGACTGCACGCTAGGGGCTGGGTCGGACGGAGCGAACGTCTGTGCGTGTTTTGGCGCGGGGAATTTGCAGTTGGGTGACGGTTGGGGGTGCGAGCCGCGTGTGGCGGGGTGCCGGGCGCGGTTGCCTTGGTGCACCGAACAGCAGGCATCGAGGAGGGGAGCGGTGCCGGGTGCGGTTGTGGCCTTCTCGAAGAAGGTCGAGCGGTCGACGTGGCGCGTTGGTGGGGGTGTGTCCGGAATGTCAACTTGGGGTTGACAGATCGGACATACCCCCGCGACCCGCGTGGGTCGGTCGCCCGCGAGGGGCGGGCCGGGCGGTGAGCCGGCCGCCCGCGAGGGCCGGGCCGGGCGGTGAGCCGGTGGCCCGCGAGGGCCGGGCCGGCCGGTGAGCCGGTGGCCCGCGAGGGCCCGGGCCGAGCGGTGAGCCGGTGGCCCGCGAGGGCCCGGGCCGAGCGGGTCAGGCCGTCGGGAGCGTGAACCAGAACCGCGAGCCCTGGCCCTCGGTGCTCTCGAAGCCCATCTCGCCCCCGTGCGCGAGCACGATCTCGTGGGCCAGCGCCAGGCCGAGGCCGGTGCCGCCGATCCGCGGGGCGCCGTCGCGCTCGGCGCGGAAGAACTTTTCGAAGACGTGCGGCTGGGCCTGGGCGGGGATGCCGAGGCCCTGGTCGGCGACGGAGACCTCGACGCGGCCGCCGTCGAGAGCGGGCGCGACCGAGACCGCGACCTCTCCCCCGTCCGGCGAGTACTTGATCGCGTTGGAGAGCAGGTTGGCGACGACCTGGGCGATCCGGTCGCGGTCGCCGGTGACGAGGATCGGCTCGTCGCCCGCAGGCAGGGAGAGCGAGACGTGATGGTCGGCGCTCTGGCCGCCGAACAGGCCGACCTGCTCGGTCAGCACGTCGGAGACCGAGAACGGCTTGCGCGCCAGGACGAGGCGGTCCTGCTCGATCGCCTGGACGTCGAGGAAGTCGTCGATCAGGCCGGACAGGCGCTTGGCCTCGCGGTGGATGGTCGCGACGATGTCCGAGCGCGCGGCGTCGTCGAGCGGGCGGGTGCGCAGCAACTCGGCGTAGCCGAGGACGCTCGCCAGCGGCGTCCGCAGCTCGTGCGAGACCGTCGCCATCAGGTCGGACTTCAGGCGGTCGGCCTCGCGCTCGCGGGTGACGTCGCGCAGCACGACGAGCTGGCCGATCGGGGCGCCGCGGGCGTCGTCGACGGGCGCGGTGTAACGCTCGAGCACCTTGCCCTCGATCACGAGCTCCTCGCCGCGGGCGAGCAGCTGCTGCCAGGAGATCGGGCGGCCGGCGGTCAACCGGTCCATGGCGGTGTTGGAGAGGATGAGCTCGTGGTCGCGGCCGATCAGCGCGATCGCCTCGCGCACGCCGTCGAGCACGGCCGCGTTGACCTGCGAGAGCCAGTTGCGCTGGTCGAGCGCGCCCGCCTCGGCCAGCGCCACCGCGGCCTGGCCCGCCAGGCGCTGGAGCGTCGCCCCCTCGCCCCACTCGAACTCGGAGGAGCGGATCCCGCCCAGCGTCGCCACCCCGACCGGGCGCTTGCCGTGGCGCAGCGGGACGTGGATCTCCCAGCGCAGCTCGGTCTCGCCGGCTAGCGTCGAGCGCACCCGCAGCCCGGACGCGCCCGCGCCGACCGCGCCCGCGCGCACGGCCGCGGCCGCCGCGCCCTCTCCCCCGGCCACGACCGATTCGGGCAGGGACTGCGGCGCGAGGCCGAGCACGGCGGCGCGGACCCAGCGCGAGTCGTCCTGCCAGGTCTCCGCGTACAGGACGCCGACGTCCGCGCCCGCCGCCGAGACGAGCGTGTCCAGGGCGACCCGGGCGAGGTCGCGCGCCGAGCGCGAGCCCGCCAGGCGGCCCGCGAACTCGCCGTAGCGCTCGGCGCGGCGCTTCTCGAGCGCGAGCTGGCGGGCGGTGTGCTCGAGCTCGTCGCGCTGCGCGCGCGCCTCGTCGCCGGCCTGGGCGAGCTCGGCCGACCGCTCCTCGAGCGCGATCGCCTGCATCTCGAGCTCGGTGTTCTGGTTCTCGAGCTCGCCGCGGCTCTGCTCCAGGGCGCGCGCCATCGCGTTGAAGGCGGCGCCGAGCCGGCCGATCTCGTCGCCCTGGTGCTCGGGGACCTCGACGTCGAGCTCGCCGCGCCGCACGCGCTCCACCGCGCCGGCCAGCCGCCCGACGGGCATCACGATCCGCCGCGCGACGAACGCCGTCGCCAGCGCGAGCGCGGCCACGCACAACCCGAGCCCGATCCAGGCGATCCAGAGCGCGCGGTCGGACGCGGCGTTGACGTCGCCCGCGAGCCGGACCGAGGCGGCCCGCTCGGCGTCCACGAGCCGGTCGATCGTCCCGGAGAGCCTGCGCGCCCGCAGCGGCCCGTCCGACGCGGCCGCGAGCGCGCGCCCGGCACGCACGCTCTCCGCGCGCGTGCGCGCGATCACGGGGTCGGTGTAGCTGTTGACGTACGCGAGCGTCTCCGCGCGGATCAGCTGCGCGCGCCGGCGCTGCACGGGCTCGGGCCCGACCGTGTCGAGCAGCTCGACCGCCGCCACGGGCAGCGCGTCGCGCGCGGCCCGGTACTCGGCCAGCCGGTCCGGGTTGCCGGCCACCAGGTACCCGCGCAGGCTCGTCTGCACCGCCAGCAGCCGCTGCTGGGTGAGCAGCGCCGCCGCGATCACGTCCTGGGAGCGCCGCGCGCGCTCGCCCGCGTCGCGCTGCTGGGCGATCGCGACCGCCAGCCAGGCGAACGCGCCCGCGACGACCGCGATGATCAGCGCCGAGACGGCGACGGTGCGGATCGTCAGCCGGCGCCTCATCGGATCCGCTCGTAGGCGTTCGGGCCCGCCGGCCGCAGCCCGAGCGCGCCCGGGTCGAGCAGGCGCTCGCTGCGGCCGAGCAGCAGCACGCCGCGCACCGCCAGGGCGGCGGCGAGCGTCTCGTACAGCCGCGAACGCGCCGCGGGCGCCAGGTAGATCGCGACGTTGCGGCACAGGATCAGCCGCCAGCGCCCCGCGGGCGGACCGTCCGCGGCCAGGTCGCGGCGCTCCCAGCGCATCCGCAGCCGCAGCGCCCCCGGGTACGTTCCCGCGCGCGCCGCCGCCACGTTCTCCTCCAGCAGGTCCGAGCCGAGCAGCAGCGCGCGGTCCAGCGCGCCCAGGCGCTCCAGCACCAGCGCGAGCGAGTGCAGCTCGTCGCCGGCCGCGCAGCCCGCCGACCACACGCTCACGCGCGAGCCCGAGGCCAGCAGCCGCGGCAGCACGTCGCGCTCGAGCAGCTCGAACTGCTCCGGGTCGCGGAACAGCGCGCTGTGCGAGATCGCCACGGAGCGCCGGAAGCGCCGCCGCGCGTCGCGATCGCCGCCGAGCGCCCGCGCCAGCGCGCCCGGCTCGATCGCCTCGCGCTCGCACGCCCGACGGATCTGCTCGAGCACGTGCTCGCTGCGGAAGGAGGCGAGTGGGAGGCCGCTGGCGCGCTCGAGCGCGGCCAGCTCAGAGTGCATGGCGGACGGTCTCGAGCAGCGCGCCCGGCGAGAACGGCTTGGCGATGTAGTGGTCGGCCCCGGCCTCGAGCGCTGCCTCGCGGTCGCGCGGCTGCGCGTGCGCGGTGACCATCACGATCGTCGCGCCCGCGGTCGCCGGGTCGGCCCGCAGGGCGCGGCACAGGTCGATCCCGCTCAACCCGGGCATCATCCAGTCCAGCAGGACGAGGTCAGGCGGCGTGCGGCGCGCGAGATCCAGCGCCGCCCGGCCGTCGGCGGTCTCCGCGATGTCGAGGCCGCCGACGTCGATCGACAGCCGCAGGAGGGTGCGAAGGCTGTCGTCGTCCTCGGCGATCAGCACCCGCGTGGGACGCCCCGTGTTCCGCACCGGGGCGGACCGTAGCTGCCGCGGTGACGGTCGGCAATATGACCGAAAGCCGGTCTGTCAGCGCGCCAACGCACTCACGCTGGGGCCCTTGGCGCGCACGTTGACCCGGTGCCCGCCGAGCTCGCCCTTCAGGCGCGTCCGGGAGAGCGTGAGCGTGCCGCGGGCGGCCTTGGGCCCGGCGACGCGGAACCTGAACGCGCGCCGGATCGTGCCCGAGACGGTCACGCCCTTGACCGCCTCGTAGCGGCGCAGCAGCAGCCGCCGGCCGTCGATGTTCCAGGAGCCGCCGCGCAGCCCGCCGCCCTCGAAGCTGAGCGCGGAGGCGAACGTCAGCCGCATGTCGTCGACCGTGGCCAGCACGGCCCGCAGCGTGCGCCCGACCTTGCGCGGCAGGCCCGGGTATCCGCGCAGGGACTCGAAGCGCTCGGGCGCGGCCTGCACGTCCGGGATCCCGGTCGGCACGCGCTTGCAACGCGGCATCCGGGTGCCGCGCACGAACGCGCGGATCGCGTCCCCGGCGCAGCCGCGCGGGTCGCTGATCGTGGAATGCCCGACGCCCGGGATCACGACCCGGACCGCGCCCGGGATCCGCGCCGCGACCGCGGCCGAGCCCTCGGGCGGGGTGCGCAGGTCCTCGGCGCCCTGCAGGATCAGCGTCGGCACGCTCGGGTACGGCGCCGCGGGCGTCGCCGCCGGCGGGCGCGGGACGTCGGGCCAGCGCAGGCACAGCGAGACGACGTCGGCGCCCGCGATCTGGCGGTCGAAGGGCGCGAACGCGTCCGCGGGCAGCGTCGCGAGCTGCTGCGCGAGCGCCGCGGGCCGCTGCTCGACCGGCGTGCCGGGCGTCCACGGCAGCGGCGCGGTCTCGCAGATCGTGGCGTAGCGGGCGACGGAGAAGTCGCGCGGCGAGCCCACGGCGTCGAAGGCCGACGACTGGTGCAGCAGCCGCGCGATCGGCGCGTAGTCGCCGCCCACGGCCGCGTGGACGGCCTGCGGGATCGTCGCGCGCAGCGCCGGCAGGTAGTCCGTGATGAACATCAGCTGCATCAGCGCCTCGGGCGTCACCCGCACGCGCCGGGCGCGGCCGCGCGCGTCGTAGGCGGTCGCGCGCACCGGGGTGGCGCGCAGGCGCGAGACGAGCTGCGCGAGCTCGCCGGCCGGGTCCTTGGTGAGCTTGCGGCAGCGGCCCGGGCACAGCGACAGCAGCGAGGCGCCCATCGCCCGGTAGGAGGCGGTCGAAAACGGGTCCGTGCTGTCGGCGTCCAGGACGGAGTCCATGATCAGCCGCTCGACGTGCTGCGGGTAGGCGCGCGCGTAGGCGACCGCGAGCTCGGTGCCGTAGGAGACGCCGAACAGCGTCAGCTTCTCCACCCCGAGGGCGGCGCGGATGGCCTCCATGTCGGCGACGGAGTCCGGCGTGGTGTAGAAGCGCCGCGCCGGGCCGATGCGGTTCGCGCAGTCCTCCCCCGCGGCGGTGCCGCTGAGGGTCGTGTCGCGTTCCAGGCGCGGGCAGCGCAGCAGGCCCGAACGGCCCGTCCCGCGCTGGTCGTAGCCGATGACCTGGAAGCTCGTCTCCAGCCACGGCAGCGAGGAGATCACGCTCGCCATCTCGGTCACGCCTGCGCCGCCGGGGCCGCCCGAGAGGTACATCAGCGTCGGGCCCGCGTTGCGCCCCATGCGGGCGACGCGCAGGTTGACCGTGCCGGGCGTGGCGCCGCTGTGGTCGAGCGGGACGCTCAGCGTCGCGCAGCGCAGGCCGCCGAGGTCGACGCAGGGGCGGAACTGGAGCGCCGCGCTCGCGGCGTTGGGCACCAGCAGGAGCGCGGCCACAGAGAGCAGCGCGGACAGAACAGCTCTCCGGACCATGTGGCGCACGAGCGTAGCGTCAGATCAGCGCCGCGCGACCGAGTGCTTCGTAGCGGGCTCCCGACGGGTGCAGCCGCGAGACGTAGAGCGTCACCGCCTCGCCCGTGAAGGCCACGGGCTCGAGCGCGATCCCGGCTTCGCGCGGCGGTTTGACCCGCGGCCGCAGCCGGCCGATCGTGACGTGGGCGCGGAACGGGCGCTGCTCGGGCGTGTAGACGCCGGCCCGGGCGAGCGCGTCCGAGACCCGCGCCTGGAGCGCGTGCAGCGTGCCGTCGGGGTCGGCGACCTCGACCGTCAGCACGCGCGCGCGGCGCGGCGGCAGCAGCAGCGGCGCGCCCAGCGCGAGCCGCGGCGCCGGGCGGCCGTCCTCGCCCGCGAGGATCGGCTGGATGACGGAGACGTCGTCCGGCGGGCGGGCGCCGAGGAAGGCGAGCGTGATGTGCAGCGCCTCGGGCGCCACCGGGCGCCAGATGTCGCGGTCGGCGGCGGCGCCGGCCGCGGCGAGGGCGTCGCGCGCCGCGGGCGGGAGGTCGAGGGCGACGAACAGGCGCAGGCTCATGCCCGCAGCAGCAGCGCGCGCAGCATGTGCAGCGCGACCGTCGTCGTGCGGTCGCGCACGTCGGAGCGCCCGCCGGGCAGCCGGACCGTGCGCTCCTCGGCGTCGTCGGCGCTCGAGACCGAGATGCAGACCGTGCCGACCGGCTTCTCGGGCGAGCCGCCGCCCGGCCCGGCGATGCCCGTGATCCCGATGCCGAGGTCGGCGCCGAGGCGCGCGCGGGCGCCCGCCGACAGCGCGGTCGCGACCTCGGGCGAGACGGCGCCGTGGGCGGCGATCAGCTCCGCGGGCACGCCGGCCAGCTCCGTCTTGGCCTCGTCGGAGTAGACGACGAGCCCGCCGAGCACGTACGCCGACGAGCCGGCGCGGTCGGTCAGCCGGCCCGCCATCAGCCCGCCCGTGCAGGACTCGGCGGTCGCGATCGTGCGCCCCTCCAGCAGCCGCGCGACGACCTCGTCGATCGTCGCCCCGTCGTCGGAGAACAGCACGTCGCCGTGGCGCTCGCGCAGCGCCGCCTCGAAGCCCGCGTACCGATCCGCCTGGTCGGGCGTGAAGACCGTCGCCACCTCCAGCTCGCCGCGCCGCAGGCAGGTCGTGACCTCGAACGGCACCTCCCCCAGCTCGCGCAGCGTCGCGGCGATCTGCGGCTCGGGCAGCGGGAAGAAGCGCAGGATCCGCTGCTCCAGCGCCCCCGCCGACGCCAGCAGCTCCCGCAGCGGCGGGCGCGTGATCGCGTCCGCCCACATCGCCTGCAGCTCGCGCGGCGGGCCCGGCAGGACGGCGACCAGCGGCGAGGCGCCCACGAGCAGCCCCGGCGCGGTCCCCACGGGCTCGAGCACGGTCGCGCCCTCCGGGACCATCGCCTGCTTGCGCGCGCCCGCGCGCATCGCGTCCTCCTCCCACGGCAGCCGCCGCCGCAGGCGCGAGACGATCGCCCAGATGCGCTCCTCGAGCTCGGGGTCGTGGCGCATGGGCGAGCCGGTCCAGTCGGCGACCACGTCCGCGGTCAGGTCGTCGGCGGTCGGGCCCAGCCCGCCCGAGGTGATGATCAGGTCGACCCCGAGCGAGCGCAGGAAGTCCAGCGCCGCGCGCAGGTCGTCCGGCCGGTCCCCGACCACGACGGTGTGCGTGAGCACGACCCCGTGCGAGCGCAGGCGCTCGGACAGCCACGGGCCGTTGGCGTCGGCGATCAGGCCGGCGAGGACCTCGGTGCCCGTGACGACGACGCCCGCGCGCACGCTCATGTGGCGCAGAGTCCCACGCGCACGCGCTCGGAGAGCTTCTTGGGCGACTTGCCCGGGCGGAACTCGTAGCCGATCGGCCGGCCCGTGTCCTCGGGCCGGAACGTGCGGCCGTTGACGCGCACGCGCACGCCGGCGTTGCCGAAGTTCGCCCGGAAGCGCTGGGAGCGGAACGATTTCGTGCTCTGCCCAGGCTGGAGCGTCTCGCCGTCGATCACGGCCTTGCCCGTGGCGTCGACGAGGCAGACGAAGACGCCCTCGGTCGCGGTCAGCCGCAGCGTCGCGCGCGGCGCCGTGCGCTTCTTGCGCGAGGACGAGGAGCGCTGCTTGCGCGGCGTGGCGGTCGGCGTGGGCGTCGGGGTCGCGGTGGCGATGAACGTGCGGTCGTCCGGGTCGTCGTCGGGGCCCCAGCTGCCCAGCAGGTACAGCGCGCCGCCGAGCACGAGCACGCCGAGCAGCAGCACCAGGAACGGGCCGACGGGCCGCCGCGGGCGCTGGCGGCGCCGGCGGGAGCCGCCCATTCCGGGCCCGAACGGCGTCAGGTCCTGCGTCGACGGGCGCTCGTAGCGCTGGCGGTACTCCTCGACCAGCAGCCGCGGGTCGAGCTCGAGGTACTCGGCGTAGGTGCGCAGGAACGTCTTGACGAACGTGGGCCCGGGCAGCAGGTCCCACTCCTCGTTCTCGAGCGCGCGCAGGTACTTGGCACGGATCTTCGTCGCCGCCTCGACCTCGGTCATGTCGATGCGCCGCCGCATCCGCGTTTCCCGCAGCGTTTCGCCGATTTCCGCCATACCCGTCTCCGAGGGTACGAACGTCCTACTCGTCCGGGACGGTCTGCGGATCGAGCGCGGCCAGCACGCGCGGCAGATCGGCCTCGGTGACGAGCACCTGGCGCGGCTTGGAGCCCTCGTAACCCGAGATCACGCCGCGCCGCTCGAGCATGTCGATCAGCCGCCCCGCGCGCGTGTACCCGAGCCGCAGGCGCCGCTGCAGCATCGACGTGGAGGCGGTCTGCATCTCGGCCACGAGCCGGATCGCGTCGGCCAGCAGCGGGTCCTCGTCCGGGTCGAACTCGTCCGGCGGGCCCTGGTCCTCGGCCGGCTCCTCCTCGACCTCCTCGAGCAGGTCCTCGCGCAGCTCGGGCTCGCCCTGGCGGCGCCAGGCGTCGGTGAGCTCCTCGATCTGGGCCTCGTCGATGAACGCGCCCTGGATGCGCTGCAGGCGCGAGGAGCCGACGGGCGCGAACAGCATGTCGCCCATGCCCAGCAGCGACTCGGCGCCGTTCTGGTCGAGGATCACGCGCGAGTCGGTCTGCGAGGAGACCGCGAACGCGATCCGCGACGGCACGTTGGCCTTGATCATGCCGGTGATGACGTCCACGCGCGGGGACTGGGTGGCGAGCACGAGGTGGATGCCGACCGCGCGCGCCTTCTGGGCGATCCGGATGATCGAGTCCTCGACGTCGGCGGGCGCGACCATCATCAGGTCCGCGAGCTCGTCGATCACGCACAGCACGTACGGCAGCGGCGGTTCGTCGCGGGACGCGCGCACCTTGTTGAGGTCCTTCAGGGTGCGCGTGCGCGCCAACGCCATGTAGGCGTAGCGCTGCTCCATCTCGCGCACGAGGTTCTGGAGCGCGATCGCGGCCTGCTTGGGCGAGGTGATCACCGGCGTCAGCAGGTGCGGGATCGAGTCGTAGTGGGTGAGCTCGACCTGCTTGGGGTCCACGAGCACCATCCGCACCTCGTGCGGGGTGGCCTGCAGCAGGATCGACGACAGCATCGAGTTGATCGCGCCCGACTTGCCGGCGCCGGTCGTGCCCGCCACCAGCAGGTGCGGCATCTTCGCGAGGTCGGCGCCGATCGCGCGGCCCGCGACGTCCTTGCCCAGCCAGACGGTCAGCGGCGACCAGTCCGGCGGCGTGGGCTGGAAGACGTCGCCGAGGTGCACGATCCGGCGGCGCGCGTTCGGGACCTCGATGCCGACGGCCTGCTTGCCCGGGATCGGCGCCAGGATACGCACGTCGGAGGCGGCCAGGGCGTACGCGAGGTCGTCCTTGAGCTGGGCGACCTTGCCGACCTTGATGCCGGGCGCCAGGCGCAGCTCGTAGCGGGTGATGTGCGGGCCGGCGACCATCCCGATCACGCGCGCCTCGACCTTGAAGTGCGCGAGCGCCTCCACGAGCTGGGCGGCGACCTTCTCCTGGCCGACCGTGTCCGGGCGCGAGGCGTCCTCGCTGGAGCGCGTGAGCTTGGAGGCGTCCGGGAGCTCCCAGACGAAGTCCGGCGAGTCGGTGACCTCGGAGCGGTAGCGGCCCTGCGGGGTCAGCTGCTCGGGCTTGACGGGCTCGGCCGGGCCGCGGGTGACGCCCTCCTCGTCCTCGGGCGGGTCCTCGGCCAGGCGCTCGAGTTCGGCGACGGGTTCCGCTTCCGGCTCGGGCTCCGGCTCGGGCTCGCCGTACAGGTCCGGGAAGCGCTCCTCGCCCGACCAGAACTCGTCCGTCTCCTGCTTGCGCTTGGCCTTCGGCTCGGGCGTCTCGAACTCGGGGGTCTCGCCGAACACGTCCGGGCGCTCCACGCGCACGCGCGGGGACTGCTCGAGCGTCTTGAGGTCGTCCGCCGGGCGCGGACGGCGCTTGGCCGCGACCGTGCGCAGCTCGCGCGTGGTGGTCGAGACGGAGTCCGAGGTGGCCTTGATCACGCCCGCCACCGACGCGCCCGTGAGCAGCAGCACGCCCGCCAGGAACGTGAAGGTCGCGAGGATGTGGGCGCCGATCTGGCCCGTGAACGTGGTCACGACGTAGGCCAATGCCTCGCCGGTCATCCCGCCGCGGGTCTTGACCCACTGCGGGTCCCACCAGTCCGGGCGCGCGGCGTCCGGGCCGAGGCCGAACGTGCCCGCCGAGAGCCCGAGCGTGACCGCCAGGAAGACGCAGATCGCGCCCGAGCGGAACGGCCGCACGGCCGGCAGGACGGGGCGCAGCATCAGGATCGCGCCGCCCGCGGCGAGCGCGACCGGCACGAGGTAGTGGGCGGCGCCGAGCAGCCAGCGCAGCCCTTCGACGGCGTGCGAGCCCGCGCGGCCGCCGTCCCAGCCGAAGTAGACCAGGAAGGCGAAGAACAGCGCGAGCCCGACGAGCGCGAGCCCGATCAGGTCCAGCTGGCGTTGCTCGAGCGTCGGGAAGTTGGGTCCGGAACGGCGCGCGCGGCGGGCCGCCGGCTTGCGGGCGGGCTTCTTCTTGGCGGGCATCTGGCGCCGCCCCCTTCGACACGCGGCGCCGGGAACCTGCTCAGCGGGGCCTAAACATCGCGGACGTTCCGGTCAACGCCGCCGTAACATAAAGAAGCGTGGAAGCCGCCAGTCGTCCCGTACGTGTACTCGTCGTCGAGGACGACGATGAGATCGCCCAGGTGCTGCAGCGCTCGCTGCGCCTCGAGGGCTACGAGGTCAAGCTCGCCGCGGACGGCGTGCAGGGCCTCGACGAGGCCCATGCGTTCCTGCCGGACGTAATCATCCTCGACCTCGGCCTGCCACGTCTGGACGGCATCGATGTCGCCAAGCGCCTCCGTGAGGACGGCGACGACACGCCGATCCTGATGCTCACCGCGCGCGACGCGCTCGAGTCGCGCGTGGAGGGCCTCGACGTCGGCGCGGACGACTACCTCGTCAAGCCGTTCGAGCGCCAAGAGCTGCTGGCGCGCCTGCGGGCGCTGCTCCGGCGCCGTCCCCCGCGCGGCATGGCCCCGCTGCGCGTCGGCGACCTGACGCTCAACCCCGACACCCACGAAGTCTCGCGCGGCGGGCGCCAGATCGACCTCACCCAGCGCGAGTTCGAGCTGCTCGAGTACCTGATGCGCAACGAGCGCCTGGTGATCTCGCGCCAGAAGCTGCTCGACGAGGTGTGGGGGTATGACCCGTTCTCGATCACGAACACGATCGAGGTTTTCGTCTCGAACCTCCGAAGGAAGCTGGAAGCCGGTGGCGAGCCCCGTCTCCTCCATACGGTCCGCGGCGCGGGCTACGTACTCCGCGTATAAGCGCCAGCCGATCCGCTGGCGCCTGGCGGG